>Ga0194121_10002599_pt1 | contig 28476 bp, 42 predicted proteins | sample TA2MahCa50mmetaG_FD_148609 | JGI IMG/M metagenome (GOLD analysis project Ga0194121, IMG submission 148609) | Freshwater microbial communities from Lake Tanganyika, Tanzania - TA2015020 Mahale Deep Cast 50m | ecosystem: Environmental > Aquatic > Freshwater > Lake | place: Tanzania: Lake...
AAACAATCCAATGACTGCGACAATAACTATAGCAATGATTACAAATATAGTCACCTGTCCAATTCGATTCATTTTCATTTTTTATCTCCTTTTGAAACTTTTTCCTTAACAAGCTCCATCAAAGCACTATTAATATCCTTATCTATACTGTCCTTAAACTTCTCCCATAACTTCTCATCTTCAATAAGTAAGAGATACTTCTTCATTCAACCTCAATAGCATAAAATAAAAACAAGTATATAAACATTATTAGTAACTTAATGACTAACTTACTTAGTAAGTTAAACTGACCTTGACTTAAAATAATCAAGAGCGGATTTAGGAACCATGGAAATGCGGAAAATCTCGGTATTTTGGACAGTTTCAACTGCAGCATTTGGCTCTATCTTATATAATCCCTCTATAAACAAAAAAACCTCATTATGTGAAGGCGGAAGAAAATGCATAATAAAACCAGAGTGGGTCTCAAAAACAAAACCGGAATAATTATTTGAACGCAAATATTTCAATATTTCTTTCTTTTTTACATAGCTAACATCTATTTTAAGAGTATAAACAAAAAAACCCATTTTGAAAATATTTACACCATATCTAAACTTCTGAATAATATTGGACTTTTTGTAAAGCCCAATTTTCTTTTTTATAGTTTTTACATCAATTTTAGTTTTTTCATGTATTGTTTGAATGGGCTCTAGAGGAAAACGTCCCAAATATTCGAGTAAGATGTAATCTTTCTTGGCTAAGGGTAGAGGTTTATCACCCATAAGAGGTTGAGGAGATATATTTAATGAAAACGGATTATAATCATCTGCATAACTATGCATGATTGGATAAATCTCGAGTATCTGGTCAGGCAGATAAGTTGAACAAAATCTCTCTATGTCTTTGGTTACAACATTCAAAACAGAGTTATATTTGCCAAGAGCCTGCATTAAAAAGTAAATTTCACCAGATTCCTCAATTAATTTCTTAACGGTATCTGAAGAGAGGTGGCCCGTAAATATTATGTAAGAAGGAATTCCTAACAAAGGGTAATTGAAAAAAGGGGCAGGATCCAAAATGGAATCAAGGAGGCGTTGTATCTTGTAATGTGTGCGTTGTGGGGAGATAGAAAGATAATGTGCAAGCCGATTTAATGGGGTACGAGAGTCTTGGCTAAGATAAAAAATAAGCTTCTTATCATACAAATCTAATTTCAACTTTTCCTGGGATTTTTCTGATATAAGTGTCATATTTGTATTTTAAGTGCTTATTAAACTAGTAAATACCAATTTATAAAGATTTCTAATCGAATCTTCTAAATAAAGGTGAATACTAAAAAAGACATGGAAAACAAAATATTAGCAACATCAGCAGGGGCAATGGCTGGAAGCTCTCTTATAATGTCAACTTCAGCTGGAGCTATGGCTGGTAGTGCCATCATTGCAGATTCCAGTGGGGCAATGGCAGGCAGCGCGCTTAAAACATTTGAGATACAACCAGAAAAAGAAAAAAGATTAAGGATAGTCACTACTACAGTTAATGATGTGTGTCAGTTGAGATGCCCAGGATGCTATCTAGGAGAAAGTATCCGTAGAGAGTTTATGAATGAAGAAACACAACAGGCACTTCTAAGGGGAGGATATAATCATTTAGTAATAGCGGGCAAAGAGCCCTTTGTAAGCGAGGCACACATACAAAAAACATCTGATTTGATAAGAAGGCTTTCAGATGAGGGGATAACTGTTAGCGCAATCACTAATGGCCAAAATTTGCATATGGTTCCAGCAGATGTTCTGCGTTCTCTGACCTATCTTGATGTTAGCATAGACGGTGGGAATAAAGCATCTTATGAAGCCACACGATTAGGAGGAAACTGGGAAAGATTAGTGAGAAATGTTAGAGATGCAAAAGAAAGGACAGGAGTCAGAATCCACGGATTGCATGTTCTTAACGCCCAAAATACTAGAGAATTAGATCAAATGGCAGGAGTAACTAGCTTAATGCCTTTGGATTTATTACTGTTTTCTCCATTTACCAAAACAGAAAGAAGAGGAGTAGACTATACCACTGAGCCAGTAGATGCTCTGACGATGATCAGAACAGCTAGTGAATCTCCAACATTCAAAGACAACCCTAAAGCATTTCTTTATCTTGGAATATATAGGTTACCGGAGATAGATAAAGAATCACTAAGGGAATGCGTAGCAGAAAAAGGGACACGAGCTATCTTAATAAATGAAAATCCATTCAATCTAGGAGTAATTAGGGTGACCCATGATGGTAAAATAATGACTCCTGATGAATCTTTGCACACGGGAAAATATCATTCCATATCGAGAAAAGTTGCCCTGGATACACATCTTGCAAGAGAATATCAAAAGCTAGTAGCCTGATAAAAAATTATCCAATTACAAGTTTCATTTAAGTTTAAGCTTTTTTGCTACAGATGAATCAATTTTATCCGCAATTTCCCTACCATCTTTTTCAATTTTTACAGAAGTATAATTTTCCATTGTCAAAAACAGCCCATCCTATCTAAGAATGTCAAAATCCACGTCCTCTCCTCTAAAGAGAGCTCTAACTTGCCATTGCTCTTGCATATCTCTCTGATCTTCACTAGGGAATGCATGTAAAAATTTTCTAAATCTAATTTCTGCTTCAGAATTACCTATTGGAGCATCTAAGTCAGATATTTGATCCCTAAGATAAGTGGCATAAGCATATGCCCTTTGAAATGCTCCTCCTCTAAGAACATTACCATAACCTCGGTCCACATAATCTTGATCTGTAAAGATTGGTTCTTCCCTTTCCTCTTTAGTCATTTTAACCTCTGTTCTATAAAATCAAATGCCTCTTGCAGAGTAGTAGAAATATGTAATCCATGAAGGTTAATTGGTCTTAAAGCAAAACCCTCTTTTATAGCATGAATATCTTGAGCTAAAAAATTATTAAAAAATCCATAACAATTAATCAAACTTATAGGTTTTTTACTTATGAAATCGCTGTCTTCTATAATGTCTGTTGCTTCTGCAAGCGTTCCTAATGCTCCTGGTAAAATTATGAAACCTTGGCTTATCTGAGCCATTTTTTCTCTTCTAGACCTAAAATTATCAGTTATTATTACTTCATCTTTTGGGAATTCTTTAAGGCTTGGATGGTCTGCCCATATTTTTGGTACAACACTTATTACTTTCCCGCCATTTTCTCTAACCGCTTTAGCAACTACCCCCATTAAACCATCATTTCCACCACCATAAACAAGATTATACCCCTTACCCCCAATTAACTTCCCTAATTGCTCTGCCACTTTGATGTATTTTTCATTTACCTCTTTTGCTGAGCTATAAGCGCATATGTTTGCCATTTATCGCACTTCGGAGCTTCTTTAAGCCACACTGGAGGTCGGCTATAGAATTTCCGCCTAACATATTTCTCAGAGATATCATACACCTGCCTCATCATTAAGATATCCCTTTTAAGTTGATAATCTGGAGATTTTCTCTTTCTTCTTATCAGCTGGTTCACTATCTTTTCTGCATCTAATTGTTTTAAGTCTGGAAGCAGAGTTAGAACGTCTTGGGTTCTTGCTCTAGTTACAGAAGGAGTGGACTTCCGAGTTTCACGATACCTCTCATCGCCATGATAAATATTTCTAACCCTTTGATTATAAACTATATCTCCAGTAGCAAGATCCACAGCTAAATAGTTCCCAGGAGAACTAGGAGTCCATAAATCAAGAAGTCCGAGCTCATATTGCTTTCCAAATAAACCATGATACTCATCTAAGCTTCTTTCTTGGGTAGCAATTTCTAATGCTAAAAGAGGTATTCTTTGCCAAAAGTCTTTTTTTGATTTGGAATATTTACGTATAGCTTCTGCTAAGTTTCTAGCTTTTTGATTACATTTTCTAGATAAATTGGCTAATTCTTCCATATTATCTCCCAAAAAAATAGGTATTTAGACTTGTGTTGTCCCATCATACAACAACACTTATAAACCTAAAAAACATCAATTTTTATGAAAAAATCATTAATGAAGATAGGTTTGTCAGAAAATGAGTCTGAAATTTACATTTCTTTACTAAAAATTGGAGAATGCTCGGTTAATTCAATAGTTAAAGCAACTGGCATCAATAGGACAAACATTTACGATTGCATATCAAGATTAGTAGAGAAGGGCCTTGTTTCATCAATAATAAAAAACGGTAAAAAGAACTTTAGTGCTACTAATCCTAAAAGGATTATTGATTATCTAAATGAAAAAGAAAAGCAAATAAAAGATGAAAAAGAAGAAGTGACAAAAATAATTCCTGAAATTGAATCTATTATCCCTAAAGTAAATAATGAAAAGATTGAAGTTTTCGATGGTAAAAATGGAATAAGAAATCTTTTAGAATTGATATTGGAGTCTGAAAAAAATATATGCTCTTACGGTTCAAGCGGTAATGAAGGGAATATGTCTATACTTGGTCCTTATTTTAACCATTATGTAAAAAGAATGTCTAAAACTAAAATAAAGGCAAGAATAATATTTGCAGATAAGGAAAGAAAACCTTTCAAATATAATTTCGGAGAAGTAAAATATCTTCCAAGAGAATATGCTACTACAACTGAAACCATGATTTATGGGGATAATGTAGTTATCTTTGTTTTCGGAGACGAACCTAAAGCAATACACATCAACAGTAAAACAGTGGCTAATTCTTATTTAAAGCACTTTGAACTTATGTGGAAAATAGCCAAGAAATTCTAGAAGAATTATATTTTAGATTCTAAAAACTTTAAAATAACCGAAATAGTTTCTTGAGTAGTTTTATTTTCTGTATCAATAATGTTTCCAAAATCAAACTCGCTATTCTGTATCAATAATGTTTCCAAAATCAAACTCGCTAACTTTTTTATGAACTACTCTAGCAGCATCAGCACCATGAGTTTCTCCTCTTTGTTTATCTCTTTCAATACATCTCTCTACCGAAGCCTTAAGAGTAAAAACATAATGAGGATAATTTAGTCTTTTAATTAAATCTTCAATTTGAGATTTCCAATAGAAGTTGCCATCTAAGATAACAATCTTACCCTTATCCAATAGTTTCTTTGCATCTTTAACTGCAATTTCGTTTGCCTTAATGAAGCTCTTTTGCGAAGTGTAACCTTCTTCTCTATACTTTCCAAGATCATGTTCATCTAAAATTTTATCAATAGATATATGAGTAGCATTAAGCTTTTTTGCTAATTCTTTAGAAATAGTAGTCTTTCCGCAGGCTAATGGTCCACGAATTATTATATAATAAATCACCCACATTAAACTTTTTGATAGCTATTAAATTTAACTAAATGGCCCTGCCAAGAATCGAACTTGGGCCTCGTCCACGTCAAAGACATGTTCTACCATTAGACTACAGGGCCATCTCTAATTAATTCAAATAAAGCCTATAAAAAAGTATGTGAGCAATCTTTTTAAACAAAAAATACTTATAAAAAGCATGTCAAAAAAGGGAGGTAAGCAAGATCACAAATTTTGTCCTGTATGTGGAATAAGTCTTCAAATTACAGATACTTTTTGTATAAAATGCGGATATTCCTTTGCAGAAAGAGCAAATAAGAATAAAAAAAGCAAAAAAAGAAATGCAATCATAATAATAACTCTTCTAATAGTTGCTTACTTCGGTCTTCGTTATGCTAACGGTCAAACAATAATTCCAAAATCATTTGCAGATGCATTAAGAACAATTCTTCCAATTTAATCAATCTTTATTAGCACTATATTTTTTATTTAGTTCAATTTGCATAACTTCTCCAATAACTTGAGTTTCAGCTAAAATTTGAACATCTTTTCCATCTTCAGGATGCCTAATTTGATAAACAAGTTTAGAATTTCCTTGTATCTTTCTGACGCTATTAAAAGTATGAGAAGACAAATAAGCCCTAGAATTTGCATAGTTATCTCTTTCACATCTTAAAAATAAATCAACAGTTCCATCTAATCCATTATCTATTAAGTATTCATCAATTTTCTTACCTTCTTGAATAGTGGAAACTAAAATACAATTACTTCTATTTTCTACAATTTTTTCTCTAGAACATCCTGCTACAATCAAGAGTAAACTTAATAAATTTATAAGGCCACCCCTAATCATATTATCTATAAGAAAAGCTCATATAAATAACTTTAAAAACCACTATTTCTGAAGACTAGTAGCATTATCTTTAACTCGTAAGAGTTTAAGATTCATTGCGTATAATACGCAAGGATACCCTCAAGCCCAGTGAGCCGGCAAGAGGTTAGCTAACAAATCTGCTCACTATACAATGAAATTACCAGAAAAAACAAATAGATACTGTCCGTATTGCAAGAAGCAAACATCTCAAAAAGTTAGCGTAGCAAAGCAAAAATCACGTTCATCTGCTCATCCATTGTCAAGAGGTTCTACCGCAAGAATGATGTCTAGAGGATTGCGTAGGGGTACAGGTAACCAAGGAAGAGCATCTAAACCTGCAATCAAATCATGGAAAAGAAAAACAAAACAGACAAAACGTTTACCAGTTCTATACACTTGCACAGTATGTAACAAATCTAAAGGTACAAAGAAAGCTTTAAGAGTATCACGTATTCAAATAGGAGAAAAAATAGCTAAGTAAAATGGCAGAAACAACAACACAAGCAAAAAAAATAGTAAAGAAAAAATTCTTTGAAGTTAATATCCCATTAACATCAACAAAAGTAAAACTTTACGCAACAAACCCTGAAGAGCTTGATAATAAGATAGTCACTTTAGATATGACTAAGATTTTGAAAGGAAAAAATTTAGAATTAAAAGCAAAAACTTCTCTGAAAGAAGGGAAAATAGAATCTGAATTGGTAAGTATGATACTTATTCCAAGTTATATAAGAAGAACAATGAGACGTGGAATAGATTATGTTGAAGACTCATTTAAAACATCATGTAAAGACTCAGAACTTCTTATAAAACCATTTATGATTACAAGAAATCATGTCTCAAGAGCAGTTAGAAGAGAAATAAGAAACACAGCAAGAAAATTCATAGAAAGCCATGCAAGAATAAAGACTTCAAGAGAATTATTCTCAGAAATTATGACAAATAAGCTTCAGAAAGCAGTATCATTAAAAGTAAAGAAAGTTTATCCACTAGCATTCTGCGAAATAAGATGGATGGAAATAGTTGGTCCCGCAAAGAAGCCCCAGTCCACAGAATCGCAAGTAGAAGAACAAACCGAATAATCAAGAATCAAAAGCCTTTTAACCCATCATTTTCTAAAAGTTCTATGCCTCTGTAGCTCAACGGTTAGAGCATCAGTTTTGTAACCTGAATCTACAAAGATTAAGGCCAGATGAACTGAGGGTTGGGGGTTCGATTCCCTCCAGAGGCTTGTTTTAAATTTAGTAAAACTAAATTTAAGCCACTGGAGGCACTAAAAATTTATCAAATTTTTTCAGCCGACAGAGGCTTAAGGTCTTTTCTTAGCGTCCCTCTTAAACTAGAAAGGATACAATCCTCTCCGACAAACTTTATTAGTTAAAGCTCTAACCTGAATTATTCAAATTTCTCAATCAACTTCTAATTTTGAAAAGGCAAATGGTCTTCTATCTTCAGTTTTTCCCAAAGAAAAAATCATTGTTTCTGCTGTAAAATTATCAAATCTCTGAGCACCAGATAAATTAGAAGTATATGTTACAGAAAGACTAGTAGATCTTCTTTTATTCTTACTATCCTTATGATTAGCGAGTGCCTTTTGAAGTTTAGCTTCATCTCCTGCTAGCAAAATACTTCTATAATGACCATTACCTCCAAAAATACTTCTATCCTTAGAATTTCTCTCTTTAACACTAAAGTTTTCAATCCTAAGAACATAACATTCATTGGCTCCTAAGCAATCTAAAGTAAGAGGCCCTATAAATTCAGGATCTGCAGATTTAATTACATATTTCTTTCCATTCATGGGACAATTCCTCTAAAAACTTAGTTTAAAAACCTTTCTAATTTGTAACCTAAAAATAGTATAAATCTAGGAGAATAATAAAGTTTATACTCTCACTGCTTTAGAACTTCCTATTAAAATATCAGCCGTTTTCTTATCAATGCTTACATTTTGCCCCTTACTAAATGGACCTATAAAATCTCCATCCATGCTAACAAAAGACTCAACATCCTCAGTAATAATCAAACTAATATTATCCTTTTCAGCATAACCATTAAGAAGAAGCATAGAAATTAATTTATCAGTTTGCTCAACAGATCTTATTAAAATATCAAACAAATCCTTCTCAAAAGAAAGCATATTCTCAAAGTCTTTTTTCATTATAATAGTCTCATTTGCTACAAATACAAGATTAAGGAGTTTCCTTTTTCTACGAAGCATAAGTTCCTTGAATATAACCATTGAGTTCTCATACTGTTTCTTATCCCTTATTATTTCATCAGCAAAAAAATCACCGCTTTTTGCTATAGCCTTTTTATTATGATGAATAAATTCAGAAAAATCCTTCATAAAATCGCTAGGCAATTTCTGTAAAGATTCGTTTGTTTTCTCCCGGCGTAAAATCTCATACAAATCTTCATATTTTATCATGAGAAAAATCATGATTAGTATTTTATAAAGATATAGCTAATTATCTTAACAAAGTCTTTGAAAGCAATTGTCTTCCATTAACTGTTCTTTGATTAATAGAGTGTCTCTCTGTAAATCTATTCTTGCTCTCTTTTATATCATTAAAATCAAAAAAGAGAGCTGGGACAGGATCAGAAGTATGAGCCATTTTCTTGCATGAAGTAGTATGATCGGCAGTAACTACCATCTTAAAATCTAAATTAGAGTCTCTAAGTTTACCAAAAAAATCTCTATCAATCATTTCAATAAATTTAACCTTCTGTAAGGGCTTGTTATCATGTCCTGGTAAGTCAGTTTCTTTAAAATGAATATAGAAATAATCAACAATATCTCTTTGTGACTTAATCATTTCAATGGATGACTTTATAGCATTACTTAAAACAATCTCGGCATGATCATAAAAATCCGGATCGTGCATAATAGTCTTTCTTAATGAAGAAATCTTCATACCTAATACTTTTGAAACACCTATTTCTAAAGGCATATACCCAAATCCCATCCATAAACCTGGAAGTTTACGAGTCTTAACTGGACCAATTCCAGGATCCCTGCATAGAAGAAAATTAGCAGGTAAAAATCCTTTTTTCACCCTATTGGCATTTATAACGCTATTTTCTAGAATGATATAACTTTTGCGAACAAAAGTATTAACTAAATCAGCAGTCAAAACACTTTTCCTAGAGTCATCAGTAGCCACAGAGAAAGGCACAATATTAGGTGCGGATTCAACAGATAATCCTTCTTTGTAAGATGGATCTACATTAGTAATCTTATCAGAAAAAACCCCTCTAAATATAAGAACACCTCTATGTCCCACAGTATGAACCAACTCAAATCTAAATGGTAGCCTAAGTTTAGAATTAACCTCGTTAGAAAGCTCGATAGCTTCATTATCTGTCAAAGTTCTTCCAGCTCTTCTATCTATTAATTTCATATTATTCAAATTATCAATAGTAGCAAAATTAATCCTCAATGCTAAGTCCCCATCATTCAAATGAATTCCAGCACCCATAGCTTCCAAAATACCACGAGAATAATCTCTGAAATCTGCTCCAAAAAGAGAAATAAGCCCACTAGAAGACTGAGGAGCAATTCCCTCGGCTATAGGAAAACAGTTATAAAGACTCCCATTAGATGCAAAAAAGTCAAGATTAGGAGTTTTAGCATATTCTAAAGGAGTCTTATCATTAAGTTTTATTAGCGGTTCATCAGCAACACCATCAAGCACAACAAAAATACCTTTCATTCATTAAATTTTGTGATAAAAAACTTATAAACCTTCTCAGCGCTAAAAATACATGTTTAAACTATTAAAAGACAAACTTAAATCATTTTTCGGAAAATCTGAAGAATATGATAAGAAAGAAAAGAAGAAAAAGGAAATAAAACAGCCTAAAGAAAAGAAGTCTAAAAAAGAAACTAAAACAAAAAAGGAGAAATCTTCTAAAAAAGATAGTTATTCAAAAATAGCAGATGGTTTTGAAGAATTTGAAGAAGAAACAAAATCAGAAGAAAAAGTAGAAAGTATTGAAGCTAAAAGTGCGGAAGTAGGGGAAGAAAATGTTGAAGCAGAATTAAAAGAAGAAAAAAAAGGCTTTCTTTCAAAACTAATAAGCAAATTTACAACATCTAAAATAACTCAAGAGCAAGTAGAACAAATATTTGAAGAATTAGAAATAGTATTATTAGAAAACAATGTAGCTCTAGAAGTAGTAGATAAAATAAAGAACAATCTTATAGAAAACTTAGTAGGGCAAGAAGCAAAAAGCAAAGACATCAAAGACAGAGTAATAAACTCTATTAAAAAAGCAATAGAAAGTGTTCTAATAGACTCTCCAAACTTAATAGACGAAATAAAAAACCATCAGGGAACTTACATAATACTATTCTTTGGAATCAATGGCACTGGAAAAACAACAAGTATAGCAAAATTAGCAAATCTTCTTAAAAAAAATAACATTTCATGCGTACTCGCAGCAGCCGATACATTCAGAGCGGCCGCAATAGAACAATTAGAAATTCATTCAAATAAAGTTGGAGTTCCCCTGATAAAAAATCAATATGATTCTGACCCTACTTCTGTAGCCTTTGATGCAAAAAATTATGCTGAAAAGCACAAAATAAAGTGTTTACTGATAGATACAGCTGGAAGAATGTATACAAAAGAGAATTTAATAAAACAAATGGAAAAACTAATTAGAGTCATAAATCCTAATAAAAAAATATTTGTTGGAGAATCAACAGCAGGAAATGATATGCTTGAACAAATAAAGACTTTCAATGAAGCTCTTGGAATAGACGGAATAATACTCAGTAAAGCAGATGTGGATGAAAAAGGCGGAACAGCCTTATCAGTTTCCTACATTACAAATAAGCCAATTTATTTCCTAGGCGTAGGACAGGAATATGAAGACTTAAAGCCCTTCAAGAAAAAAGACATTCTAGAATCTTTAGGTTTTGACTAGTCAATTTCCTGAAACATAATAGAATATCAAAGGGTTCATGGAAGGCATGCTTGGCACTAGCCTTCTATCGCTTATTCTATGAGAATAAGGTGTAACATATACTTCAAAAGACACAGATCCTGTATTAGGACTATCATCACAAAGAATTACTACTAATTTACTAATTCCATCCCTGTCTATTCTGCTTTTATAATTAGTTGAATTCAACCCATACAAATCAACAGAAAACCAGTCTACGTTGTTTGCAGGAGTATCGCATTGAGACGAAGTAGATAAAAATGAAGTAAGACCAGCACCATTGCAAGTAGCTTGAAAATTATTACTAGCATCTAAAATCATCTCAGGGCAGGAGAAAGGTCCAACCCTAGAACCGGTAGTTGAGGTAACATGTACTCTAATTCTTTGTATTGCATTGTAGGAAGTAAGAGGGATATATGAAAGCTTCAGCCTTTCAGCTCCATAAGTACCAGAACCAACAAAAAATTCAGCTCCTACCTCTGCTTTAGGAGGATTAACCTCAAGAATATTTACTCTATTCAATAAATTAGAAACATTTTTCTGAATCCAATCACTCCAAACGGAAAGAGTAGGATAACCTGCAACACCTGTAACTTGTATATCATTCCCAGAATGACCTGGATTTGGAGGATTAGGAGGAGTCTGAGCAATTACAAAACCAACTAAAACAATCATTCCTAAAAGTGCAAAAACATCTCTCTTTTTGATATTAAAACTAAATCTCATTTATTCTCTTCCAAAACAAGATAAATCGCATTAATAAACATATCCAAACCCAATCATCTTTTAAAAGCAAAGTCGTTATTGTCTCTTTTTTGAAAAACTAAAATTAGAGATAGGACTGCGTCAAGCATATTTATTAATCAAATTGTCAATAATAAACCATGAAAAGTCAAAAGATAATTAATATAATCATTATACTACTAATTATTATAATAACTTTATTTTTGTTATTTAAAAATCAAAAAAGTCCGCAATCACCACGACACTCTACAGTTTGAGCAGCAACTCCATAACTATCACAATCTTCATCAATATACCAAGCATTCGTACATCCTTTCCCAATAGGAGCATAATTAGCAGGTTGCAACAACGGACCTTCAGCCTGTAGATTTACAATTATTAAATCAGATTCTAACTTAGAATCTTCTTTCAATAAAACCTCAAAATAAATCTCTATACTATCTCCTTCAAACCACTCTTCAAATAAATAAGAAAAATCTTCTCCTATTTCTAAGTCAATCGTAGCTTTATTTCTTATAAAATCTCCAGAAAGTAATACAACCGAATCATCAAACAACCAGTCTTTTTCATATACTTTTATTTCAACACTACGCTGATTACAATTTGTTCCATCTTTTCCATCAACATAAATAGAAACCGTATCTTCCAATCTAGCAGCAGTATGGCTTAAAGATATAGACTCAATATCACAATTGTCAGTTGGACTTAATAAAATAGAATTAGAATTAGAAGGTCTAAAATCCCCTGGTTCTTTTTCAAATTTATCATCTAAAAATATCTGCTTTCCAGGTATCTCATTAAATATTTCATCATGTAAAAATACGCTAAACGAAGCTGCAAAAATCAAAAAAAGTGTCAAACCTATCAAAACACTCTTATTCATGAACTACCGATAGAAAGAAAGTTTATAAGCGTTCTTAAAAACACAACTTTATTAACCCTAAACAGACTCGGAAATATATGTTAGATAAACTATCAAACGCAATTAAAAAAGCAACAGATAAGATAGCAAACGCTATGTTTCTTGATAAAAACCTTGTCGATCAAGTAATAAAAGAGTTACAAAGATCTCTAATAGAGGCCGATGTTAATATCCAATTAGTTCTAGAGATAACTCAAAGGATAAAGAAATCAGCCCTAGACGAACGCCTTAACGGTATAGAAAAAAAAGAACATATAATAAAATTACTTCATGATGAATTGCGTGCAATATTGGGAGAGAGAAAAGAACTCAAAGTAAACTCAAAGTCTCAAAGTAGATTTATGATGCTTGGTCTTTATGGTGCTGGTAAAACTACAACAATATCCAAACTAGCATTATATTATTCAAAAAGAGGGAGTAAAGTATGTGCAATAGGGCTTGATGTTCATAGACCTGCAGCCTCAACCCAGTTAAAACAGTTGTGCGATAAATTGAACATTGCATGTTTCATAAACCCAGAAGAAAAAGATCCTTCCAAAATTTGGAAAAAGTATAGTAAAGATATAGAAAATTATGATTTAGTTCTAATAGATACAGCTGGAAGAGATTCTTTAGAAAATGATTTAATTAAAGAAATAAGATCAATAAATAAAATAGCGAAACCAACCGAAACCTTCCTTGTAATACCAGCAGATATAGGCCAAACAGCAAAAAAACAAGCAATAACTTTCAAAGATGCAGTGAATATTACGGGAGTAATAATAACAAGAATGGATTCCACTGCAAAAGCAGGGGGGGCACTAACATCATGTTATGAAGCAAAGGTCCCAGTGGTATTCATTGGAACTGGAGAAAAACCGGCAGATCTAGAACTATTCAATCCCGAAGCTTTCCTTTCAAGAATGCTAGGTATGGGGGATCTAGAAGCCCTAATGGAAAAGATTAGAACTGTAACTGACGAATCAGCATTAAAGAAAGCTCAAAAAAACATAGAACAAGGAAAATTAACTTTAAGGGATGTTCAATCTCAATTAGAGTCAATGGAATCGATAGGTGGAATGGACAAAATAATGTCTATGATTCCAGGTTTTGGAAAAGTTAAAGAAAAAGTATCTGCTGAAAAATTAGAACAACAACAATCAAAACTAAAAGGATACAAGCATGCAATCAATTCAATGACTCAAGAGGAAATAGAAAATCCTGAAACTATGGAAAAAGAAACCAGTAGACTACAAAGAATAAGCAAGGGTTCTGGAGTAAGTACAACCGATATAAGAAATCTAATTAAACAATACAAAGTCCTTAAAGAAATGATTCAATCAGGAAAAGATGGAGAGGAAGGAATGGATCAAAAATCATTGATGAAAATGGCAAAAAAGCTGGCAAAAAAAGGCATGAGATTATAATGAAAGATTTAGTAATAGGTAAAGGAGCAGAAGCAATAATAACAAAAAAAGATAATCTGGTAGTAAAAGACAGAATAGAAAAATCATATCGCTACCCTGATTTAGACAAAAAACTAAGAAAATTGAGAACAAGAGCAGAAGCAAAGATTCTAGAAAAGACTTCTAAATTAATCAACACCCCGAAAATAATAAGTTCAGATGAATTAAAAGGAGAAATAGAAATGGAATACATAGATGGAAAAAAGTTAGCAGACCATCTAGAAGAAACAGATTACAAGAAAGTATCAGAAAAGATAGGGGAACAGTTGGCAAAACTCCATGATAATAACATTATCCACGGAGATCTCACAACTTCAAATTTGATATTAAACAAAAAGAATGAAGTTTATTTTATAGATTTTGGATTAGGATTTCATTCAAGCAGAATAGAAGATAAAGCAGTAGATCTCCATTTAATCAAACAAGCCCTAGAAGCCAAACATCCAAGCATACACGAAGAATGTTACAATGCAATTATCAAAAGTTATAAGAAAAGTAAAAATCAAAAAGCTACATTAGCACAACTAGAAAAAGTAGAAAAACGCGGTCGCTATAAAGCACAGTATTAGATATCAAAACCCATCCACCTAAACAAACTCCCTTTCCAAGCACCCATCTTCTGATACCCTCCAATTAATTTATCTTGTTCTTCATGAACCATGAAATGAGTCTGAGTAAATCCTCTTTTCTTAGCCCTTCTATTAACTTCATCAATAAGCAGTTTTCCAATGCCTCTTTTTCTATATTCTGGAATAACGTTTAATCTCCATAAAGTTACAGCAAAACCCATATCTGCAAAATAAGCACCGCCAACCACTTTGTCTCCATCTTGAGCAATAATTATAGATTCCGGATCCTTTACAATCATTCTTTCAAGTAATCCCTGACTATCCATATCGTCGTAATATAAACCTCCTGCAACAAGACTCGCCTTTAATTGATTGTAGTCTTCCAGTCGATAATTACGTATTTTTACAGCCATTTAATAGCCCCGCCCGGATTCGAACCGGGGTCTCGGGCGCCAAAGGCCCGAATACTTGACCACTATACTACGGGGCTAATTTTACATTTTAATTCAAACCACCAGCTTTAAAAACCCTATGTCCCAAAATCAAACATGGCAGAAAAAGCAGACTGGACAAAGATAAAGCCAGCAGATATTGAAAAGACAATAGTCGAATTAGCAAGGCAAGGCACTGCTCCTGAAAAAATAGGCCTTATTTTAAGAGATCAACATGGTGTTCCTAAAGCTAAATTATTAGGAGTAAAAATTGGAAAAGTACTACATAAAAATAAACTATCGATTGACTCCGAAAAGAAAAACATTTCAAATAAGATAGAAGGTCTAAAGAAACATTCTGCAAAAAACAAGCACGATTACACGGCAATGAGGAAAGCAGTTATGTATGCTGCCAGAATAAATAGAAGAGCAAAATTAGCAAATCAGTAATCAGTCTAATCAAAATAAAAATGAATAAAGGAAAACTAATCAAAGTTAAGTGTCATAGGTGTGGTAATTATCAAACTACATATGGAAGAGCTACAACACTTGTAAAGTGCATAAGATGTAACAAACTCCTTCTCAAACCTCAAGGAGGAAAAGCCAAAATAAAGGCCATAATTAAATATGTCTTCCGCTAATATAAAAGAAAATGATGTAGTTCTTTGTACTGTAACAAAAATAGACTCTGGAGGAGTTTTCGTAAAACTAGATGAATACAAAATTGAAGGTTATATAATTCTAGCAGAAATATCTCCTGGAAGGATAAGAAATATAAGGGAGTTCGTAAGCGTTGGAAAAAAGATAGTGTGTAAAGTTCTTAGAAATAAAGATAACAACATTATATTGAGTCTAAGAAGAGTATCTGCAAAAGAAAGAGATACTATATTAGAACACTACAAAAAAGAAAGAATATTTGCAAGTATCCTAAAATCAGTAGTAGGAGATAAAACACAAGAATTAATTGATAAAATAAAAGATAAAGAAGATATAGCCCACATAATAGATAATATAAGATCAAACCCAGAATTATTAAAGAAATATATTACTTCAAAAGAATTAGATAAACTAAAAGAAATATTGTCTCAAAAAAAAGAAGCAGAGAAAGTTGTTCAAAAAAAAATATCTCTAAAATCAGATAAAGAAAATGGAATATCTGATATAAAAGACATACTTCAAACAAAAGAAGCAGATATTTCATACCTAGGTTCATCCAACTTTTTAATAAGAGTAAAAGGTAATGAATACAAAATAGCAAATTCTCAATTAGATAAGATTATTGAAATAATAAAAGAAAAAGCAAAAAAAGCTCATGTCCAACTAGAAATCAAATAAAATGCTTCTAAAATTCTATATAAACGAGAAAAATGAAAAAGTCTATACCCTAAAGGGAAGTATAGAAGGTAAACCTACACAAGAAGCCCATTACAAATTCATAAAATTCAAAGATGCATCTGAAAAATTAAAATAAAGTTTTCCGACCGATTTCCTTTTTTACAATTTCTATATCTTTCTCCCATTCAACAAGCAACCCTCTATTATAGATTATAGCCGCAGGATGAAACAAAGGAATCAATTTAACTTCTTTTCCATGTAGAGGTACCATTCTTACTTTCCCATGCACTGTGGTTATACCTGGTTGTTTAGCCATATTATCAACATCAGTTCCAGCTAAAAAGAATTTAGTAGCATAATTCCCAAGAGAACAAATAACTTTAGGATTAATATCTTTTATTTGTTTCAAAAGCCAAGGAGTATGTGCTCTAATTTCTTCAACAAGAGGTGCCCTATTTTCAGGAGGTCTGCATTTCAAAATATTTGCAATATAAACATCATTCATACTTAACCCAACTTTTTCAAGTAATTTATCTAAATTCTTGCCAGCAGCACCTACAAAAGGCAAACCCTCCAAATCTTCGTTCCTTCCTGGAGATTCTCCAACGAAAAGTATTGGAGCATTAAGATTACCCTTTCCAACAACTATATTTTTACAATCTCTATAAATTTCAGTATTCTTAACAAGCAACGCTTCTGCAAAATCAAACTCTGAAGAATCCTTATTACCCATAAAAATGAAGAATAAAAGCACTATTTAATGATTATCAATTTCTTAGTAAACTTACTCAAAACTTCACTTCCATTTTTAGTAACAAGAATATCATCTTCAATCCTAATCCCATACTTTCCTTCTACATATTCTCCAGGTTCAATTGTAATAACCATTCCCTCTTTAAGCACAATCTTACTGTTTGTAGAAACATACGGAAATTCATGAACTTCTATCCCCATACCATGTCCTAAAGAATGAATCAGTTTTTGTTTTAATTTCTTTTCAGCTTCAACGCACAAATCTCCAATTACAACACCAGGTTTAACAAGACTTATGGCTCTTTCTTGTTCTCTAAGCAAATCATAGTATATTTTCTCTTCTTCACTTGTAGGTTTCCCAAAGTAAAAAGTTCTTGTAACATCAGAACAATATCCATCATATTTAATACCAAAATCAACAACACAAAATCCTTTGTTGATTCTTCCAGAAGGAGTATGATGAGGAACAGCAGCATTAGCTCCACTAGCTACAATAGGTTCAAATGAAACACCATCAGATTGTTTTCTAGCTTCATAAACTAAGAAAGCAGCAGCTTCATCCTCAGTCTTAAATTTACTAAAATTATTAACAAATTTTTCCATTATCTTATCAGTTATTCTACAAGCTTTTTTAATTTCATTTATCTCATTTTTATCCTTAACAGCTCTTAAGTCATTCATAAAATCAGTCAAATCAAATAACTCGCAAGAAAACCTATCTCTTAAAATATTAAAGTCTGTAACTGAAGTATTTACAAAGTCAATCCCTATCTTTTTAGTATTAATCCCTAAAGAAGAAAGAGATTCAGATAATTTCTTACCATAAGATAAAACTACATTTTTGACTAGTTTAGCTTCACTTAAATCACGATTGGGTATGTGCAATACGGCTTTTCCTTTAACAGGAATAACAAGAAATCCTGCTCCTTTATACTTGGTAAAGTAAAACAAATTAGGGTTAGGTTCCTCATTAGTCATAAATATAGCACAATCTAATCCTCTTTTTTCTAATTCAGATTGAATATATTTCATATAAAAAACAACATAGCAATCTTTAAAATACCTCTCTTCAAAGCTATAGCATGATGGAAAAAACACTAATATTACTTAAGCACGATGCTGTATATCGCGGTCTTGTAGGCAAAATAATTACAAGATTCGAGGATATTGGTCTTAAAATAATTGCAACTAAAATGATTCAGCCAGATGAAAAACTAGCAAAAAATCATTATTTCTTAGATGAAGAATGGGCTAAAGCAGTATATGGCAAAACAAAACTAAGTTACGAAAAAGACGGAAAAACATTCCCTTACAAAGACCACATGGAATTCGGAAAACAGATCCAATCCTGGAATATGAACTTCTTGAGAGAAGGACCAATAATTGCAATGGTTCTAGAAGGCCCTCATGCAATAGAAATTGTAAGAAAAGTAGTTGGATCAACAGAACCCAAGTCATCCCCACCGGGAACCATAAGAGGAGATTATGCCATGATGGAATCATATGCAGTTGCAGATGTAAAGAATAGGGTACTAAGAAATTTAATCCATGCAAGCGATTCAGTAAAAAGCGCAGATAGAGAAATTGCTTTGTGGTTTAATAGCAAAGAAATCCTTTCTTACAAAAAAGATCTAGACAAACACTTCTAACGCCCCCACGAGGAATTGAACCTCGGTCTCAACCTCCGCAAGGTCGTATTCTATCCGTTAAACTATGGGGACTTATTAAAACCGAAGTTAGATAGCTTTTAAATTATTTGGTTAGAATTTAACTCTTAACTCCCAATCTGCCTACTTCTTTTCCAGTCTGATAAAAGAATGCAACAGTACCCCCCCATAAAATAAATAACCATAAAGGAATATTCAAAAAACTAGTAACACTGTAAGTCCAAGCACCATAACTTATAACAATTACCTCGCTAAAAGACCCAAATAAAGCCCCAAATATAAAAACAAATAAACTTATTAGAGAACGCCATTTTACTAAAGCAATAACAGAAGAAAAAAGAACAAGAAAGGTAGTCAAGTAGATATTTCTATAAAACAATACAACAACTGCAATATTAAATAATGCAAAAGAGATATTAAACAAAATATTATTCTTTTCATTGCCTAACTTTCTCCAAAATTTCATAAAAAGACTAATCAAAACTTTATTTTAAACTTATTCCGGGCTTTCGTCCCTAACACCATGAGGTGTCAAAAAGAATGCTGCCTCATTTTCAGGCAAGTTAGGAGCGTCAATCATTTTAGCAACTCTAGTTCCTTGTTTTCCTCTTCTCAAATAGACCCTGTAAGTTGAAGCGTGTCCAACGATATTTCCCCCGATAGCAGTAGTAGGATCTCCAAACATCATTGCAGGATTAGCCATTACCTGATTTGTAACATAAATCGCAACATTATGTTGTTCAGCTAATTTCATTAAATGATGCAAGTACTTGTTCAGTTTCTGCTGTCTATCAGCAAGTTGCCCCCTACCAGAGAATTCCGCTCTGAAATGAGCAGTTAACGAATCTATAACAACTAGCTTAATAGGTTCATTATTTTCCTTAATCATTTCAGTTATTTTATCTAATAGTAAAATCTGGTGATCTGAATTAAAAGCGCGAGCTACTAAAATATTTTTCAATACTTTCTCAGGATTTGCCCCAATTCCTTCAGCGATTTGTTTTATCCTGTCAGGTCTAAAAGTCCCCTCAGTATCAATATAAACAGCTTTACCTTCGCTCCCACCTCGTTCTTTAGGCAATTGAACATTCACAGTCAATGTTAATCCAAGTTGAGTTTTCCCAGATCCAAATGCACCATAAGCTTCAGTAATAGCCCTAGATTCAATACCCTTTCCACCAAAAAGACCATCTAAACTTTTACTTCCAGTAGTAATATAGTGAACATCTGCTCTTCTTTTATCAAATTCTGCTCCATCCATAAATCCCAATTTCATCATCCCTCGAGCAGCTTGAATAGCTTTTCTAGCAACAGCTTCCCCAACACCAGCAAGTTCAGATAAAGCTGGAGGAGACATTACAGCCAATCCCATTAAATCGTAGATACCAGCAGCTTCTAGTTTCGAAGCAATCCCAGGACCTATCCCAGGAATACTTGTTAATCCAGGTTCCTTGCCATCATCAGAATCATCTTTCTCTTTTACCATTAGGAAATTTCATCAGAAACAGTATATAAAGATTTTATCAGTAGAAGATACATCAAGAAGCCAAACAAACAGAACCAATCGGATCACATTGATCAGGAGCCTCTCCAAAAACATACTGACATCTTGAATAACAAACTTGCTACTCTGCAACCCATCCGCAAATGTTTACACATTCTAAATGTAAACCATCCGTATCTCTTGGAGAAAGAGAAACGTAATCAGAAGGATTATTCACTAAATAAAAAGCACCACAAGCAACTCCAATTATAGCTAAAATCAAAACCAAAGAAATCGTATAGCCTTTTTTAAATAACAAGGTAAAAGAAGAGTAAAACTCTATATAAATTTTGTTCTAACAAAGTTGATTACAAAAATAATATCCAAGCAAAAATAATATCAGCAAAAATGAAGCTATAGAAAATCATATGTTCTATGCTCCCTCCTTGTCTTACATTACTTTTAGCAACATATCTAAGAGGCCAAAAAGGTCTAATCCCTTCGATAGTCCAAGAATCAACTATTAAATGTGTTCCGTAAGCTAAAAAGAAAGGAAATGCCATTGTTGGTAGAAACCATGCAAAAAGAATAGTAACTCCTAAACAAAAAGTAAAACTATGCAATAAACTTCTTTTCCTTGGATGAAGAGGTCTACCTTGATTTTGAGCTCTTCTAAAAGAAATTCCTCTATCTATATTAGGGAGCAATGTGGCTATTGCAAAAACAAAAACATAAGTCCACATATGAGTGACTTTATTTATAAAAAACATCATAAAAAATAACCCTATAGCGATATGAGTTTTATTAAGCATAGAAAATCAAAGAAAATTGAGATTTAAACCTTTTTGGTTTCAAGTTCATTTATTACATTCTGGACAGAGAATTGTTCAATTCCCCTAACAGAAAATTCCAAATTATTACTAAATGAATTCATTCTGAAACTACCAGTAAACATTCTTTCTTCGCCTATTATTTCAGCACGCTTTGCATTCAAAACATCTAAAGAGAAAAGACCATCATCATTAACTGCAAGTAACTTCTTTATATTATCTCCAAATAAAACAGACCTCATGGTAGAATGCCCATCATCAAGAACTAAGTTAAACAAAACCCCTTTCTCTCCTTCATTTCTTTTTGAATCAAAAAATCTTGGTTCAAATGTTTGTACAATGAATGCACGGACGTTAACGAAAGCTCCTTCCTTAGCATCTGCAAAATTTCCAGAAGAAGGAGCAACAGTTTCTTTTACAGAATCAAACTTCATATCACTAGGTTTTATATCTGAAAAAGCAGAAACATGAATTTCTCCATTCTTAACACTAGCCCCTTTTATTTCAATAACGTTTCCTTGAGCAAGATTACCTGATTCAATCAAAGAAACATGATTAGAATCCCATAAAACAACCCTTATATTAGAAGTATCATCACCTAATGTAAAGCTACCAAATTTACCGCTTCTTCCATTCTTAGAAAACTCCTTGACAGGAAAAATTCTTGTTATTTTGCCAATAACATTCGCTCTTCTTAATCCATCAGATAGTTCCTTTATCTTAAGAATCTCGTTTTCAAAGCTAATACCCAATTCAGCAGCAACTATTTGAGCCGCTCCTTCTCGAGAAATCAATCCAGAAAGCTTTGATTTTTTAGCATCAACCTTCTTTTCCACCTCTTCAATTGAAAGCTGAGAATTTTTAGATATCTTTTCAACTAAGTTAACATAATTATCCATTCAAAAACCATAAACCCCAGGTTTAAAAGAATACCGCTAATGGATGATAATTATTATCCTAAATAAAAAGTAGCTACAAGATTAATAGATCTTATTTTACATAGATTTAAAAAAGCAAATAAACAAAAACAAATATGCCAAACACAGCAGTAATCATAGTAAAAATAATGCCTGAGTCTCCTAGTGTAGACTTAAACAAAATGAAGGAAACTGTCAAACACAAAATGGAAGCAAATGGTGCAAAAGCAGTTACATTTGAAGAAAAACCGGTAGCTTTTGGTCTGAAGTCGTTAACTTTGAAAATGGCATTTCCAGAAGAAAAAGGAACAGACTTTGTAGAGCAAGAGCTTTCAAAAGTACCTCATGTTTCATCAGTTACAATAGAAGATTATAGAAGAGCTTTCGGCTAAAATAGAAAACCAAGTTAACCTCATTTCTAACAAAAAGAGGAATTCATAAATAATATATATCTTGAATATTATAACAATCCAAGGTTGGTAGTATGACTCTAACAAAAGAACAAATATCTGCATTAAAGAAGCAATTGCATGAACAAATAAAAAGATTACCTGAAGATAAAAGAAAGGAAGCAGAGAAACAAATAGATGATTTATCAGACGAAGCAATAGAAGAAATGCTTGAGAAACAAAAAGACTCTCAAGTTAACATATTTAGAGAAATAGTCTCTGGCAAAATACCAAGCAAAAAAATAGATGAAAATTCAGAAGCTTTAGCAGTATTAGAGATAAGACCAATTTCAAAAGGACATGTAATAATAATCCCTAAAGAAAGATTAACAAATCTAGATAAAATTCCTGAAAACATTTCTATTCTTATAGATAAAGTATCAAAGGACCTATCTACAAAATTAAAAGCAAAAGAGGTGAAAATAATTCCTGAGAAAAAATTAGGAGAAGTGATAATAAATCTAATCCCTATTTACGATAAAGAGCTTAATTTAGAAAGCGAGAGAAGTAATCAATTAGACTCTGAACTTAACGAAATAATTGAAATAATAAACAAAGAAGATGAGAAAATAGAGATCAAGAAAGAAGAACCTAAAAAAGAAGAGTTAAAAAAGTTTAAAAGAAGAATACCTTAATATAAATAAAAAGACAATAAATGCAATAAGGAATGCGGGTGCAAATGGAACTCCTGTTTTCATCAAGACCTTCTTTCCATTCTTCCTTAAAAGAAGTATCTCGTCAAAGTTCAATCCTGCAAAGTTCTTTTTTATTACTTTACCACTTATACGAACATCTCTTTCCAACCAATCTCCTTCTGTAAGATTCTCTGGAGAAATAAGCTGGATCATGCAAGATTTCTCAATAGCTTTTACATAAGCAAAAAGAAAAGGAGATAATAAAATAAAGACGGCGAATAAATTTGGTATAAAAACAGAATCATAGTTGCTTCTACTAGAATAAATTGTAATAGCTAAAATAAAAGATACTATAAAGAGATATTTCTTTTTCTCTACTTGGTCAAAGAAAGACTTCTTAAAACTAGAATAATTTCTTTTTATTAAAAATACACTGTATAATAAAGTATAAAGAACACCAAAAGTGAAAAGCAATAATATGAAACCAATTCCATAATAGATATAATCAAATAAAAAAGAGTAAGGGAATATTCCTCCTAATCCAAAAAGAAGTTTAGCATCTCCTCCAGCAAAAATCCTTGCATAATAAAACAAATAGCCAAGACATGCAAATAAGAATACTCCAGCCAGACCATATATAAAAAACATGAAGTCATTAGAATATATAGAATAAATCGCTCTATAAGACAGAACAAATGCAATAAGAGAGAATGTAAGCCAATTTGCGATCTCTCTTGTTCTTAAATCCTGAATAACTGCAAATATTACTGCAACTAGCCCAATTACATATAAGAAAACATATTCGTTCATAAAAGCAAAAAAACACACAGCTTTATTAATTATTAGTTTATATTATCTATAATGAGAAAAGAGTGGATCCATCGCTATCTTCCAATAGTAATTCTTCTTGTCCTGGTAACTGTGTCATTCATAATAATAAAAGACTATGTCATTGCAATAATAGGCGCTTTCATAACCACCTATCTAATTTATCCAATCCATAGAAAATTAGAAAGAAAGATGCCACCATGGTTAGCAGCAGGAATAACTCTTACAGGCACAATACTAATTATATTCTTACCATTATTTGTCTTAATAAAAGAGGTAATAAACCAAATATACAGGGCAATTCAATCAGGGTCTCTAGCATTTCTAATATCTAAAATAGAAAACCTAGAAATCATAAAGCAATATAACTTAAACTTGTCAGATGTAACAAACAATTTCTTTAGCTTTGGAATAAACACTCTATCATCAATAACTCTATCTGTAGCAACATCAATAGTCTCCTTATTTGTAATGATTTTCATAATATACTATCTTCTTCTAAGCTGGCCTAAATTATGCAGTAGAATAAGAAATTATGTTCCGTTTGAAAAGAAAGATAAAGTTATTAAAGACATGTCAAACACAACTAAAAAAATAGTAAAGGGAACATTATTTCTAGCATTTATTCAATCGTTAGTAGCAGCCCTTGGATTTTGGCTTGCAGGAATTGACTTCTATCTTATTTTAGCGGCATTAATAGGATTATTTGCATTTATTCCAGGAGGACCTGCAGTAGTATGGGTCCCTACATTAATAATAAAGATAATCCAACAAGACTACATATCTGCTGGAATAATCTTGGTATTTGGTCTATTCACATCAATTTATCTAGATACAATATTAAGAACAAGAGTAGCAGGTAAAGATTCAGGCATACATCCAGCAATAATGCTTCTTGGAGTTATGGGAGGAGTTCCCCTTTTAGGCCTAACTGGAATAGTAGTGGGTCCTCTTTTATTAAGCTATACTCTAGAAATATTAGAAGAAATACTTAGCGAACATTAACTTGTTTAACATCTTCCCTTGATCTAAACTGCCCGCCACGCTTATACTTATTATATCCGCGCTGCTTACGTTTATCGTTTTTACTTTTGCGTTTACTTGCAAAGCCATAATCATCTGACATAAAAAGGCAAAGCAAAATAACTATAAAAAATTATGTACAACTAACTATAGAACAATCAATATTACAATTAACTCCTAAAGTAGAATTAGTACAAAATAAGTCCTCTTTATCCATGGTTATAGATTCACAGCAAAATGTTATTTCATTCTCAGTTTTGCAAACCAGTTCACAGGCTTGTCTAGCTCCTTCTAAACTTTGAGTCTTAAGAAGAGGATCCGTGGTACTCTGGAAGGATCTAAAACCATTTTTTACAAAAAAAATTAATCCAATCAATACAGCTAAACTTATAATTATCAAAATTATGGTAGTTATAGCGATATCAAAACCTCTTGAATTCATCTTAAGAACAGAATCCTTCACCATTATTAAAACTAGCGTCGCAATTGCTGCCTTCAGTATAACAGACAGCGCTAAAACCACACCTACATGGCACATCTCCAGTTACAACATGGTAAGCATCAAATGTGCAAAACCTCAAATTAATAGCACCTTCTCCATTATTAGTATTTTCACTAGAACCTCCGCTTCCACCACTTCCCCCACTATTACCAGAAGCCAATCCAGTAGCACCAGATAAAGAATCTTCAGGCAATGGAACAGCAGGAGTATCTTCGCTAGATTCGCTATCCTCAAAACCTATAGACTCAAAGATTTTTTCAGTAACTTGTCCTGAAGAAAAGAATACAAAATAGCAAGTAATTAGAAAAATAAAAATTAAAGAAATAATAAAAACTCTAAAAACAATTTTTTCATTCCAAACCATCTTAAACAATAACAAACCAGATGAATATTAAAATCATTCTATTAAAGAATTCCTAGAAAAATAATGACAAGATAAGCATTAACCTAACATTCAATTCATTATAGATTAATCAAGGATTAGAGAAAGATTTACACCCAACAAGATCACCAGTTGAATTAACTACCATCGTATCATTTCTCTTTGAAGATGAAATCAAAGAAGGATTATTACAAGCTATTTTATCCAAATTAGGATCACAACCAGGAGGAGTCAAACCATCAAGTTCAGATTTAAACCTCTTATCTTGACAATTAACAAGTTCCTTACCTACTAATCTATGCTGACAAAAGTCAATACTCAATCCACCTTGGGCATAGACAACACATGCTTTAGCAAGCGTCTGTAAATCGCTAGGAGCATTATCAAAAGCACCAAATAAGAAATCCCATCCCTTAGTAAAACCAATAATCATCATAACAAGCACAGCCAAACCTAAAACTATCAATATAATTGTAGAAATAGTAACATCTCCCTTCTTTCTGTTTCCAATCACCATTAAGTTACAATAATAAAAGTTCTTTATAAACTTTCCTTAGTAGAGAAAGTTTATGCATATCAATTTCAATCAACTTCGCATAAACTCTTCCAAAGAATAAACCCTATTCTCATCAAAAATAACTTTCAAAGAATAAGAGTATCTAACTTCATTATTGTTAGAGTTATAATTCTCGAAAACATCAAAAATCATTAACTGATACTTTCCATCATTCAAAACCAAAGAATAATCTCCCAAAGCAATCTTGGCGTAAATATTTGTGTTAATTTCGCCCCCTCTTTTAGCATCAGCTAATTTTCTAAAAGACTCATTAAACTTTACCTCAAAGTCATTATTTCCAAAAACTGTCCCCTTAGATAGAGATTCGTTTAAAGAATCATTAATCATAACACTAACAAATTTCAAAGTGAACTTATGCGTCGATTCACTTTTATCAGAAATTGCTCTTAATTCTGCTTTCTTTTTAGATAAATCTGAATTAAAACTAATCATAGAATATAAGGCAAAAACAACTAAAACTAAAGCTCCAAAAACTAAAAGTAATGTACCAATGTGTCCTTTTTTATTCATATAACCTCGTCGAATCATTTATCACCAAATAAGTTCCAGCATAAGAATTAGAAAATGCCTTATTGCAAAGAGTCTTAGATTTAACATTTTTATCTTGTTTTGAATTTAACAAAATATCTTCAAAATTATCCATGACAATATAACTAGGCTTATAACCCTCTTTCTCGATATATAATATCTCCCTACCTTTTCCAACACCCGGATTTTTTACATAATTAGCAACAACCATTAAGTTACCATCATAATTATCATTAAAATGTCCTACTAATCTAATCATAAAAGAGTTATCTATTTTATAAGTTTCAATATCCCATCCTTCATATTTAAAATTTCCAAGCTTACAATTCTTTTCACTTAATTCTTTTATCGTACCAATTTCTCCATTATAATCTATATAATCATCTAAGAAATCTTCCATTAAATTATAACTTTCAGAGCGTTCCTTGGCAATAAACCCTGATATGATTACAAAAAATAGCATTATTACAAAAACAAAAATAAGAGAAGGAAAACTAGTAAATATCTGACCTATTTGCCCTTTTCTATTCATGCTACCCTCCTTGAATTTTGTGAACTTCCAACCAATAAGTAATCTTTTTTATCCAAATCTTCTCCATAAGTTTTACATTTTGGAAAGGCTCTAGCCCTATCTTTAATATTTAGAAAACACCTATTCTTAAAATCACTAACTCCAACAGATAATTCAACACCATTCCTATTCTTAAAGTAAACTAGATGCTCTCCATCCTCAAGAGTCTTTAACTCAAGTTTACACTTTTCCAAAAAAGTATCTTTGGGTATTTCTTCTTTTGAATCAAAAAACTTATTTGCAACAACACATTCTTTAACAGAATCAAACAAATCATTAGATTCTGTTCTTCGGTAGTCATATCCCTTTCCAAAAAATGCAATTAACCCTCCATAAATTCCTGCCAATATTAAAGCAAGCATAAAGAAAAAAACAAAATATAACATACCTGTTCCAATTTCTCCGTTTCTATTAAGATTCATCTTCTTTATCCAAATCATTTTTTACCCCTCTCCTTAACCTTAAAAATAAATTGAGTTGATTCGGCACTCCCAGAAGGTGTTTCAACATAAAAATCAACTATATCTACATCATTAAAAAAACCAAAACTAGTCCCCCCATTTCTTCTAGAACTTACAGAAACTTTATTATTTACATTATCTATTGAAATAATATCATTTATTGGTTTTCCATTCTTAAATGCTGTAACGGCTAAAGGAGTAACGTCAATCTTAAGTTCCATCCCAGCTTGTGCATTATTTATCACTCTTGATATTTCCTTAGCATAAAAGTCTTCCCAAAAAGCCGATCCATTTTGATAAGAATTAACAAACCAAAACATCATAGAAAAAAA
>Ga0194121_10002610_pt1 | contig 28421 bp, 21 predicted proteins | sample TA2MahCa50mmetaG_FD_148609 | JGI IMG/M metagenome (GOLD analysis project Ga0194121, IMG submission 148609) | Freshwater microbial communities from Lake Tanganyika, Tanzania - TA2015020 Mahale Deep Cast 50m | ecosystem: Environmental > Aquatic > Freshwater > Lake | place: Tanzania: Lake...
AGGGATGCGCTTGTTACCAATATTCTCGAGCACGAACTCATTTTCATTGGCCAAACCGTAAAAGTATTTGGTAAAACGGTCGATTTTTTTGTAGCCGACATCACTCAGGTAGGTTTGCTGAATTATTCTATCTGCAATGACCGACCTTTCGGTGTGGGTTTTTAGCCAAATGGTCTTGAATGGATATAAAAACATACACTAATGCGTCTATAATTTAAGACATGGTAACCTTGGTGCTGTTTAGTTTATTAAACACTTCTGCAATTTCTCTTATAGTATCGGGGTTTTCAAAGGCGGCATTCCCCACCACTACAATGTCAGCCCCCGCGTTCCAGGCGGTTTCTGCTGATTGGGCATCTCTAATTCCACCACCCACAAACAGCACGCCATTAAAAATGTTTCTGACTGCAGCTGTCATTTCGGACGACACCCTGTGTGCTGCGCCGCTCCCGGCGTCAAGATACATAGCCTTCATCCCCAGCATGGCACCCGCCATCACTGTGGTTGCCGCAATCTCCGGCTTGTCTGCTGGAATGGGCATCGTCTGGCTGATGTAATGAGCCGTGGTCATTTTCCCGCCTTCGATAAGCAAATATCCCGTGGGTATTGTTTCCAGACCTGACCGATGAATAAAAGGCGCTATCGCAACTTGCTTGGCAATCAGGTACTCCGGGTTGCGACCCGATATCAGTGACATAAACAATATTGCATCTGCATTGGAAACTATCTGTATCTCATTGCCGGGAAAGAGAACAACCCGCTCAGCACCTTTTTTTTTCAACTCATCCACACAACGGTATGTATTCCCCTCAGTAAGTAAACTGCCTCCGGCGAGAAATAAATTTACCCCGTGACGAAGCGCATGCTGTGCCACCGCCCCCCGCAAATCAGTATCATCATCGGGATCAAACAGCACGGCAAGTGTTTTGACACCCGCCTCGTGCCTTGAAACCAGCCATGATTGAACATTAGACATCTCTTGCAAAGAAACATAGAAAAACCCATAACCGAATTGCCACGCAGACAAAACTGTATTTTAGCATCACAACACTTGCATTTCTCGCTTTTTTTTCGTAAATTGGATATTTTAATTGCAGATTTTTTATTCTGTTGTTAATTTTTCTTTATTCCATAAGGGTTTACGAATTTAAAACACCCAAGATGCTGATATAACAAGGCATACACGCTTTTTCAACAAGCTTAAGTCCACACACCGTTCGGCTTTCCGCCAAACCTGTGGAAAAGCCAATTCGGAAATGCCATAACACATAAAATACATTTGAACTCCCGGCCGTTTTGAAAAAAGCGACCGTCAAACACAACCCTTCTATTAATAAATATGACGCAAGAAACTACCGTAAACACCAAAGGCCTAGAGTTTAAGAGGCAAAACACCGTTGAGAGCGTAAGTCCATTCGACCAGTTCACCTACGACCACCGCAGTTCGGTTATCAAAAAACCCGATGGCAGTGTGGTGTTTGAAATGAAAAATGTGGAGGTTCCGGCGGGGTGGAGCCAGGTGGCAACAGATATTCTTGCGCAAAAGTATTTCCGCAAAGCCGGCGTGCCTCAGCCCGACGGCAGCCTCGGAAGCGAAACCAGCGTTAAGCAGGTAGTGCACCGCCTGGCCAACTGCTGGAGGCAATGGGGCGAAAAGTACAACTACTTCGCTTCTGGCACTGATGCACAGGTTTTCTATGAAGAGCTGGTTTATTCCATGCTTAACCAGGAATCTGCGCCGAATAGCCCTCAGTGGTTCAATACCGGCTTATACAGCAGCTACGCCCTTGCCGGCAAGCCACAGGGTCACTATTACGTAGACCCCGAAACCGAGAAGCTTATGAAGAGCACCTCGGCATACGAGCGGCCCCAGCCCCATGCCTGCTTTATCCTTTCTGTGGATGACGATCTGGTGAACGAAGGCGGTATCATGGACCTGTGGGTGCGTGAAGCCCGTATCTTTAAATATGGTTCCGGTGTGGGAACTAACTTCAGCCACATCCGCGGTGCCGGTGAAAAACTTTCCGGTGGCGGAACCAGCAGCGGTCTGCTCAGCTTCCTCAAAATCGGTGACCGCGCCGCTGGCGCGATCAAAAGCGGTGGTACTACCCGCCGTGCAGCCAAAATGGTATGCCTTGATCTCGACCACCCCGAAGCTATGGAGTTTATCCAGTGGAAGAAAGATGAAGAGAAAAAAGTGGCCGCCCTTATCGATGCCGGTTACAGCAACGACTACGAAGGCGATGCCTATGCTACCGTATCCGGACAAAACAGCAACAATTCTATTCGTATACCCAACCGTTTCTTCGAAAAACTGAAAAATGGCGAAGATTGGGAATTTACCGCCAGAAGCAATGGCAAGGTAATGAAAACCATGCCCTCAAGTCAGGTATGGGATGCTATAGGCTCTGCCGCATGGGTCTGCGCCGATCCCGGTGTGCAGTATGATGACACCATCAACGAGTGGCACACCTGCCCTGAAGGTGGACGCATCAATGCCAGCAACCCCTGCAGCGAATACATGTTTCTCGACAACACAGCCTGCAATCTGGCATCGCTAAACCTTCGTAAGTTCTTCAGCGAAGAAACCCGCGAGTTCAATGTGGGCTCTTTCGAATACGCTACCCGCCTTTGGACCACCGTACTGGAAATTTCCATACTCATGGCGCAATTCCCCAGCAAGGAAGTAGCACAACTCAGCTACGATTACCGCACCTTGGGTCTGGGCTATGCCAACCTCGGCAGTATTCTCATGTGCGCCGGTATTCCCTACGACAGCAAAGAAGCTACTGCTATTTGCGGAGCCATCACTGCTATCCTCACCGGTGTATCATACACTACAAGCGCTGAAATGGCGGCTGTAAAAGGTCCGTTCCGCATGTATGAGAAAAACAAGAAGCACATGCTTCGCGTTATTCGCAACCACCGCTACGCGGCTTACAATACACCACTGGCTTTCGAAAACCTCGGTATTAAACCCATTTGTATCGACGAGAAATTCTGCCCCGATTACCTGTTGAAATCAGCCTGCAGTGCATGGGACAAAGCACTACAGTGGGGAGAAAAATACGGTTTCCGAAATGCACAGTCCACCGTTATTGCACCCACCGGCACCATCAGTCTGCTCATGGATTGCGATACCACAGGAATTGAACCCGATTTTGCCCTGGTTAAGTACAAAAAACTCTCTGGCGGTGGTTACTTCAAAATCGTTAACAATACCGTTCCCATTGCCCTGAAAAACCTAGGCTATTCACCCGAAGAAGTGGACGCTATCGTTAACTACGCCAAAGGCCATCAGACATTTGCCGGCTCGCCCTTCATCAACCACGAAACCCTGAAAGCCAAAGGTTTCAACGATGCCGATTTGGAAAAACTGGAAGCAGAAGCTCCCATGGCATTCGAAATCGGTTTTGTATTCAACAAATACTCTCTGGGCGAAGAAACACTGCAGCGCATTGGTTACACTGCCGAGCAATACGATAACCCCCGCTTCAACATGCTGGAAGCCCTAGGCTTTACCCGTGATGAAATCCTTGCCTGCAACAACTTTGTTACCGGTACCATGACCATAGAAGGTGCCCCTCACCTAAAGGATGAACACTACGATGTATTTGACTGCGCCAACAAGTGCGGAAACATCGGTCAACGCTACATCCACCCGTTTGCACACATCCGCATGATGTCTGCTGCTCAACCCTTTATCTCAGGCGCTATCAGCAAAACCATTAACCTGCCCAACGAAGCCAACGAGCAAGATATCAAGGATTGCTACGAACTGAGCTGGCAGTTGGGTCTGAAGGCCAACGCCCTTTACCGCGATGGTTGCAAACTAAGTCAGCCCCTAAGCAACAAATCTGAAACCAGCGAAAGCCAAGACAAGGCTGAAGCCAAGTCAGACGCTGCCCCGGCCGCAGAAACGACCGTAATCCGCTACGCAGAAGAACTGACACCGGAAATCGTGCTGGAAGCTGCCAAGCGCATCCTCAACCAAAGCCCCGATACAAAGTTCAAGCGCCAGCTTTCCAATATCGTGGAGAAGAAGCGCCTGCCCAACAAGCGCAAGGGCTTTACCCAGAAAGGAAAAGTAGGCGGACAAACCATCTTCGTGCGCACCGGTGACTACGATGACGGAACCCTGGGCGAAATCTTTATTGATATGCACAAGGAAGGCGCCAGCTTCCGCTCACTGATGAACTGCTTCAGCATTGCTATCTCAGTAGGGCTGCAGTATGGTGTACCTTTGGAAGAGTTCGTTGACAAGTTTGCCTTTACTCGCTTCGAACCCAGCGGCATGGTAGAAGGTCACCCGAACATCAAAAACTCAACCTCTATCGTGGATTATATCTTCCGCCTACTCGGATACGAATACCTGGGCCGTGAAGACCTAGTGCAGGTTAAACCCAGCGCATACACCAAAAATGATGCGGCTGAAGCCCAAACCCCTGTAATCAGTGAATTTGTGCCCATGTTCACCCCCGAGCCTATGCCCTCTAACGAAAACGCAGCCATGCTGGAAACCGGCGGCGGTGTGAAAAACATGCAGGATCACCTGCGCGAAGCACAAAGCGATGCCCCCGCCTGTAACGTATGCGGACACATCACCATGCGCAGTGGCACATGTTACAAGTGCCTGAACTGTGGCAACAGTTTGGGTTGCAGCTAATCTAAATTTACACTTACAAGAAAGGGAGGCTAAAACCTCCCTTTTTTATTGTTCATTCTGTAAAATCACATTCCCGTCATCCGCACCATCAGTTATAACCGATTGCTGTATTTAACTCAATAATCCAGATTCAACCCCAACGTGAAGGTTAAAAACACCCGGTTGCGCGTGTAGGTAAGCTCCTGGCTCAAATCCTGAGAATCATTGGGTTTGAACTGAGGGTCCGTTATGGGATAAGGAGTATAAAAACCTGCCGCTGATTGTGAACTCAGGGCAAAATCAAAGTAATAGTCCTTGTCACGCAATCCAAACCCACATCCAAGAACCGTATTGGCTTTCTTAAGTTCGGTGTTCAAACCGGCCACATTGGGGTTAAATGGTGAAGGCAAAACGCCAAATCCCGCCCTAAAACGATACGCCTGATCCTTATTGTCCTTGTTAGGCATGTTCCACTCCGCACCAATGCGCACATTGGTCACATTGCGGTAGTTACGCCTGATGGCGCTGTTTTCGGCATTGAAGGTAAACACATCATCAGCACGCAGGCGGGCAGAACCGTAATTGTAAAACTCAAAATCCGCATTGATGAGCATGGTTTTTTGAATCACAAAACCAATACCCGCATTGAATCGGGATGGTGTGGTAATCTTGTATTTATAAGTGTTCAACGGATCGTTGTACTGCGCCGTCCAGTCGCCTATGGAACCCGGATCGCCCTTTGGGGCAATAGAATAGCCGTATTCGCTGTTTACCACATAGGTTCTGGGTGTGTGAACCGATGCCGCCAGGCGCAATTGCTCTGTGGGCCTCACGATTAAACCGACACGAGCTGCAAATTCCCCGCCCTTATCTGTAAACTTGCTCTGATAGTCCAGGGAAGCCATATCCAGCGTACTGATATCGTTGATGTCTACCTTACGCTTGTCTTGCTCCAGCATGCTCAAATCTTCGCTGTAGCGCAGGGATGAGTACAACAAACCAAGCCCCAGCATCACCTTGTTGGAAAAATTCAATCCTACCGAACCCTGATACTCGTATATGGCACCTTTGCTCACGATTTCACCGGTCTGGTCATTGTTTCTTATACTATCCTTATAGGCCGATGTATAACGACCGGAACCACCCCTGTCGTAATCAATAACCCATGCATTATAGGCCAGTCCGGGCAACGAACCTTCCACCAGTTTTGAAGGATCGCCCTCTCGGTTGGCAACTTCCGCAAAAAAATCGGTTATGGATGACCTCCGGTTATTTCCCTGAAATGTCATGATACCGCCGAAAGTAGCCAGCCTGTTTATATGAAATCCGTAGCAAACTGCGCTCAAACCCTTTTTACGGGGCTTACCGGTGGCATCATACTGCACATCCGCCTTGATATAGTTGAGGGAAGGTAAATTAAAATTCAATCTTGCTTCTCTCAAGTTCTCCCCCAGATAATCAACATGATAAATGGTGTTTTGGAACTGGGCGCCCATGTTAAACTCACTACGCCTGAAAGTAGCAATACCGGCCGGATTGGTCATAACGGCCGAAGCATCGGCACCGATTGCAGAAAAGGACCCTGCCATGCCCATGGTTCTTGCTGTTCCGCCAGATCCAATAGTGCTGTAGCGAAGTGCATCAAACTCGCTTTGAGAAAAAAGGGAATAACAAACCCCGAATAACAGGGTCAATAGACTTAAAACCGACCTCATGTAAAACCGCAAGTATTAACGTCTGCGGCCTGTAGTACCCTGCACTGCGTTGGAAGAACGACTTGCCCCGCTATTGAATGAACCCTGTTGGGTATTCCCGCTGGGTGTCCAGCTTGAACTTCTAAATGTGCCACTGCCGCCATTGTTATAACTACTCGATGATGTGCTACCGTTGCTCCAAGAAGAACTTCTGCCCGAAGTGGAAGAGGGTGTGCCGCTTTGATAGTTATTGCGACGCACACCATTGTTTGAAAATCCACTCGAACCGGAAACCGATTTGGGATTGTTCACAAATCCCCCCGAAGGACGGGTGTTGGTGGTGTTGGTATTATTATTCCAGTTGTTGCCTGACCAGTTATTCCAGCCGTTATTATTCCAGCCTCCAAAAGATCCGCCTCCCCAGTACATATTGGGATTATACATCTGGTTGTAATACATCCAGTATGGATCACTATATGAATACCAGGGCTGAAAACCCATCATCATAGGATTTCCCCAAGAATTACCCCATCTATTTCCCATCATCCATGGATTACCCATCATCATAGAATTACAACCCATGTATGGACTATATCCCCATGGAGTAACACCCGCTCTGAAACGGTTACAGGGCTGGGTAATCATTGAGGGACTGGTAGTTGTGGCAGGCTGAATACTGCTACCACCAAAATGGCGCAAACGGTCAGAATACGTCTGGCCATAACTACCGGCCTTAGCTGAGGCCTCCCCGGCAGCTGAAGGTGTAGCGACACCTTCGGCATAAAACCCACGGCCATTCAGATCGGATGTTACAAAGTACGCATCGTCATAATTGTTGACTTTGCTCAAATTCTTTACACCGGAACATGAAGCCAAAAACATGGCACCGGCAAGAAAAAAATAAGTGGTTTTAATAAAATGAACTTTCATGGTGAACCTTCTTTTTGGGTACTACTTTTAGATAGTACCTTTGCACCATCAAAGTTACAAAAAGTATTCCATATTTCCAATACACATGGCATTTGAAAAGGTAAAACGCGAAGAAAACTACAGCGAATGGTATAACAACCTGGTAAAAAACGCCGATCTGGCCGAGCACAGTGCCGTTAAAGGCTGCATGATTATTAAGCCTTACGGCTTTGCCATTTGGGAAAAAATGCAGCAGCAGCTCGACAAAATGTTCAAGAATACCGGCCACCAGAATGCCTATTTCCCGCTGTTTGTGCCCAAAAGCCTGTTTGAGAAAGAGGAGAAAAATGCCGAAGGCTTTGCCAAAGAATGTGCCGTGGTTACCCATTACCGCCTCAAGGCCGACCCCTCCAAACCCGGCCGCCTCATGGTAGATTCTGATTCAAAACTGGAAGAAGAATTGGTAGTGCGTCCTACCAGCGAAGCCATCATATGGAATACCTATAAAAACTGGATACAAAGCTACCGTGACCTTCCCATTCTCATCAACCAATGGGCCAATGTGGTGCGCTGGGAAATGAGAACACGCCTGTTTCTAAGAACGGCTGAATTCCTCTGGCAGGAAGGCCATACTGCCCATGCTACCAAAGAAGAAGCGCTGGAAGAAACCCGCAAAATGCTTGATGTGTATGCCGAATTCGCCGAGGAGCACATGGCAGTACCCGTTATCAAAGGCGTAAAATCTGAAAACGAACGATTTGCGGGTGCCGTCGATACTTATTGCATTGAAGGCATGATGCAGGACGGAAAAGCCCTGCAAATGGGCACCAGCCACTTTCTAGGACAAAACTTTGCCAAAGCATTTGACGTGAAGTTTCAGGACCGCAACAGCAAACTCGATTATGTGTGGGCTACCAGCTGGGGAGTTTCCACCCGACTGATGGGCGCACTCATTATGGTACACAGCGATGATGAAGGCTTGGTGCTGCCACCCAAACTGGCTCCCATCCATGTGGTGATTGTGCCGGTGTATAAAACCGAAGAAGAGCTGAACACCATCAGCGAAAAGGTAGCGGGCATCAAAAAAGAACTCGAAAAAGCCGGATTATCCGTAAAATTTGATAACCGCGATACCCACAAACCGGGCTTTAAGTTTGCCGAGTGGGAACTGAAAGGTGTTCCCGTACGCATTGCCATCGGACCGCGCGATTTGCAGAACAACGCCGCCGAGGTAGCTCGCCGCGATACCAAAACCAAGGAAGTGATTGGCATGGACAACCTGGTAAACCATGTTACAGGATTGATGGAGGAAATTCAGCAGAACCTATTTAACAGGGCTATGGATCTTCGTACCTCAAAAACCTGGAAAGCCGACAGCTGGGAGGAGTTTGTGGACATCGTTGAAAACCGCAACGGCTTTGCCCTGGCCCACTGGGATGGCAGCGGCGAAACCGAAGAAAAAATCAAAGAAATGACCAAAGCCACCGTTCGCTGTATTCCGCTGGATGCTCAGGAAAAGGTCGGCAATTGCATCCTCACCGGCAAACCTAGCAGCAGACGCGTGGTATTTGCAAAAGCCTATTGATGCGGCCGCTCACATTCGTAGCGCTTCTCATCCACCATTCCCACAAAGAAAAAACCTAGTTGCTTGCCGTTTTCAGGTAAACCGGTTTGTTGTTTCATAAAATTTGTTCCGGCACCGTTGCCTGTAGTCCAATATCCCGCCGCATGCGGATGATCCGCAAGGGTTAAATACATGTTTTGCACCGCCATGGCCGTGGCCGCCAGCTCTTCCCATTCGGGCACTTTACCCGAAAGCACAAAACCTACAGAAATGATATGCGATATTTTAAACGCATAGGTGCGGATTTTGGACAGTTTGCGCTCATCAAACAATTCTGAAGGGGTATTCTGCATGTAATACTGCTCCATAGCGTTGCAAAGAACAGTTTTTTCAGCACCTTCAAACACCCTGAAACGCCAGGGAAGCGTGAGTTTATGGCTGGGTGCCCAGCGGGCGTTTTGCATCATGCGGGCTATAACAACATGCGGGACGGACAGCCCGTTAAATTCCTTAACGAAATGACTTCGTCTGCCGCGAATAAGCTCATCCAGTGTTTTCATTTTCTGCAGATTGTTAGTTTTTCTTTCTATGGCGAAATTCGAGAAAAGATTGTATAAAAACTGAAGTCAATATCAGCGCAGCACCGAAGTAAAACTGTACACCCAAAGCGTCATGCTCGTGAAAAATAAATGCGCCCAATAAAATGCCGTAAACGGGCTCCAGATTTATCGATAGGTTAGCCGTAAACGCCGAGAGTTCCTTTAGGGCATGGGTACCCAGATAAAAGGTAAGATTGGTGCAAACCAGCGCCAGCATCAGTATCCAAAGCAAATCATACTGCCCTTTTTGCAGATCGAATTCCGGAATCCAGGTGGCATTGGAATCTGCCATCAGCGGAAAAACCACACTCAGCAAAACCGCACCCGACAGCATCTCAATAGCTGAAATACTCAGGGAGGATGCCCGTGTGATATACCGCTTGTTTAATATGGTAAAAAGCGCCGCCAGCAAAGCACTGACGATGCCCGTGAGTATGGCCGCCGTATAATGGGTTTGCCCGTTTGAGCTGCTGCTCAGGGTATTGCTGACTATCAGAATTCCGGCAATTACTAGCAATCCCAGCAACAACTCCCTGATGCGGAAGGGCTGGCGGTTAACCAGCGGATCCAGAACGGCGGAGAAAAAACTTGCAGAGCCCAGGCAGGCAAGGGTTACGCTGGCGCTATTGCCCAGCTTGATGCTTCCATAAAACGTGAGCCAGTGCAGGGCCACAATTACCCCAATACCCAGAAAGATAAGCCAGTCTTTTCGCAACAAGCCCGAAATACCCCTCCAAACCGCCGGAATACAGAAATAAACAGCCGCAGTGATCAGCATGCGGTGCCATACCAGATTCAGTGAATTGTAAGAAATGAGCTTCCCCAGAATGGCTGTAAATCCCCACAGGAAAACCGCAATGTGAAGGAAGGTGAGTGCTTTGATACGGGGATTCATCGTTGGACTGCCCTAAAAAAATCAAAGCCACGCTGTAAAGCATGACCAGGATGTTGGTATATAGTAGCGCGTAAGAGTTGGGCTGACGCTATCAGCACGACAGCAGTACAAATATAAATACACTTTTGTAAAATCGTAACTAACAAGTTTCCCCCGGCGAAAATCAGGTGAGGTTTCCTTTGTACTTGTCGCGCATGTCGATGACAATCTGCCTCAGCTCCTGTTCTTTGTCTTTGTGCATCACCAGCACGACATCTCGGCTGTCTACCACAACCACGTTTTCAAGGCCGTGTGTTATCACAATTCGATCCGTATTGGAAAACACCAGCGAATCAGAAGTTTCATAAGTATGAATCCCCTTGCCGATGGCAGCGGTATCAAGCTCGTTATGGCGGCTCACATCCCACAGACTTTTCCAGGTACCCAGGTCATTCCAGCCAAATGTAGCGGGATACACATACGCGCTGTCGTCTTTTTCCATAATGCCATAATCGATGGAAATGCTGGGACATTGACCGTAAGCAATTTCAAGGGCATTAAAATAATTTTCGTTCGAAAAATCTACTTCGGCAAACAGCTGATGTACTTCGGGCAAATACAGTTCTATTCGCTGCAAAATGGCCTTTACATTCCACACAAATATACCTGCATTCCACAGAAACTCTCCGCTTTCGATAAAGGTCTGTGCGAGTTCTTCGTTGGGCTTTTCGGTGAATGTTTTCACTTCGTAAAAGCCCGCATCCCCCGGAACTGTATTATACTGGATGTATCCGAAACCCGTATCGGGGCGTGTGGGTTTTATGCCCAGGGTAAGCAGGTGGTTGTAATTTCCGGCAAAAGCGTAAGCCTCGTTGATGATGCGGAAAAACTCCAATTCCTGGGTAATGAGGTGGTCGCTGGGTGATACTACACAAATGGCATCCGGGTCTATCCGGGATATGATTTTGCTCGCGTAAGCTATGCAAGGCGCGGTGTTGCGTGCCTGAGGCTCTTTGAGAATACGGTCTTCGGCAATATCGGGGATATGTTCCTTTATCAGGGGTGTATATTCATAGTTGGTGACAATGAAAATGTTTTCCTTGGGAACCATCTGGCAGAATCGTCTGTAGGTTTGGGAAATCAGCGAATCACCGGTGCCTAATATGTCGATGAACTGCTTGGGCAAGCTTTTGCGGCTAACCGGCCAGAAGCGGCTTCCGATGCCGCCGGCCATAATCAGCACGTAGTGATGTTTGTTTTCGTTCATAGCAATCCCTCCCTGTTTAGGTCGTGAAAATGTACCATTCCTGCGTATTTTTGGTCGCTTAGTACAATAATTTGGGAAATTTTCTGACGGCTCATCCACTCAATAGCCTCCACAGCAAGGGTTTCAGCATCCAGTGTTTTCGGTGAGCGGGACATTATATCGGCGGCAGTAATCCCCTGCAAAGTATTGTGTTTTTCGAGCATTCTGCGGATATCGCCATCGGTAATTATGCCCAGCAGGCTGCCACCATCCAGCACGGCCGCGGCGCCCAGTCTGCTTTTGCTGATGCAAACAATTACTTCATTCACCGAAGCAGACGGAGCAACTGAAGGTTTCTCATTTCTGGCCGCAATTTCACCGCACCGCAGGTATAGTTTTTTACCCAATGCCCCGCCGGGATGGTATTTGCTGAAATCACTACCGCTGAAGTTGCGCATGCGAAGCAGAGCAATAGCAATGGCATCACCCATAAGCAGCTGTGCGGTTGTGCTGCTGGTCGGGGCAAGGTTATTTGGACAAGCTTCTTTATCTACCGTGGTATTTATAACTATATCTGCCTGAGAGGCCAGTTCACTCTGAATATTACCCACCATGACCACCAGCGGATTGCCAAAGGATTTTAATAAAGGAGCCAGCGCCTTGATTTCCGGTGTGTTTCCGCTCTTGGAAATGGCTATTACAACATCGCCAGGCTGAATAATTCCAAGATCGCCGTGTATGGCGTCGGCGGCGTGCATGAATACGGCAGGCTGTCCCGTGCTGTTCATGGTAGCCACTATTTTCTGGGCTATAATCGCACTTTTACCGATACCCGTAACCACAGCCCGGCCGGTGGAATCAAGCAAAAGCTCGACCAGACGGCAAAAAGAATCGTCTGCATATTGCGGAAGAACAGACAGAGAATTTAATTCATCTGTAATGGCCTGAATCCCGTAACTTTTTATTAAATTTACCTTGGTCTGTATCAAGCGGACAGGTTTGGAAATGCAAAACTAACTTAAATTTTGCATTTAACATGCGGGTTTGACAAGTAAAGAAGATTAAAAAAATTAATAAAAACCTAACAAAATTGCCGCCTATACATTAAATTTACTAACTGAAAGCATTTACTTTATCTATGAGCACGACAATGGGTGTTGCGGAAGACGCAAGAACTGACACAAGACGTACCCTTAAGGAATTCTTTGGTTTTGATTGCTTCAAAGGCAACCAAGAAGCGGTAATTAATCATATCCTGCAAGGCAATGATTGTTTTGTTGTTATGCCAACAGGCGCAGGAAAATCCCTTTGTTACCAACTTCCGGCTATGATGATGGAAGGAACCGCCATCGTTATTTCTCCACTGATCGCCCTGATGAAAAATCAGGTTGACAACATCCGCGGTTTCTCCAGCAGCAGTGCTTTGGCACATTTTCTGAATTCTTCTCTTAGCAAGGCAGATTTTACCAAAGTGCTGGAAGACGTTACCTCAGGCTGCACCAAATTGCTGTTTGTAGCACCCGAAACCCTAAAAAAAGACGAAACACTGGAACTGCTGCGTGGCATTAAAATTTCTTTTGTGGCTGTAGATGAAGCCCATTGCATCAGCGAATGGGGCCATGATTTCAGACCCGAATACCGCCGTATCAAACAAATGGTAAAAGCCATTGATGATGTTCCGATTATGGCACTGACAGCAACCGCTACACCTAAGGTTCAGCTTGACATCCAGAAAAACCTAGGCATGCTGGATGCAAAGCTTTTCAAATCTTCTTTTAACCGTTCTAATCTCTACTATGAGGTTCGTTCCAAAGGCAGAAAAGACCTGGTACATAAGGATATATTAACATTCATCAAAAACCATAGTAACAGCTCAGGAATTATCTACTGTCTGAGCCGCAAAAAGGTAGAGGAAATTGCCGAAATGCTGCAGATAAACGGCATTAAAGCACTTCCCTACCATGCCGGACTGGATGCCAAAACCCGTGCCGGTCATCAGGATGCATTTTTGATGGAAGACTGCAACGTAATTGTGGCGACCATTGCCTTCGGTATGGGTATTGACAAGCCCGATGTACGTTTTGTAATTCACTACGACGTACCGAAAAGCTTAGAAGGTTACTACCAGGAAACAGGACGGGGAGGACGCGACGGATTGCGTGGGGATTGCCTTCTTTTCTACAACCCCAACGACATAGAAAAGTTGGAAAAATTCATGAAGGACAAACCCGTGGCTGAACAGGAAATCGGGGGCCTTCTGATAGCTGAAACGGCCGCCTTTGCCGAAAGCAGCCAGTGCCGACGTAAATTGTTGCTGCACTATTTTGGTGAAAACTTCAATGAGGCCGATTGCAGCCACATGTGTGATAACTGCGCACGTCCCAAGCCAAAAAATGAAGTTACTCAGGATGTGATTAAGGCGCTGAATGCGTTGAAATCGCTGAATGGTGAATTCTCCATGACCCATATTGTAAACTTCATCATCGGCAAACGCATAGATAACATCAAAGACTATAAACATGATGAAATGCCCTTGTTTGCCTGCGGTAAAGACAAAGATAAGGTTTACTGGAAATCGTTAATGCGCCTGGCTTTGGTGCATAATTACCTCAATAAAAACATCGAAAAATATGGTTTGCTGAGTGTTTCAAAACGTGGAATAGCATTTCTCGCCGAGCCGGTGAAGCACGAAATGGCCGTGGATACTGAGTTTGAAAGTGTGAGCGAAGACGATTTTGAAAATTTCAAACTGGAAAGCGTTTGCGATGAAGAGCTTTTCGGGCACCTTAAGGATCTGCGCAAAAAATTAGCCAAGGAAAAAGGACTACCACCCTACGTAATTTTCCAGGATCCCAGCCTGGAGGACATGGCCACCAAATATCCCATTACCCTGGATGAACTGTCGAACATCACTGGTGTTGGCAAAAACAAGGCCGTCAAATTCGGGATGTCGTTTATCAACTACATCGCAGAGTTTGTTAAAGAAAACAACATTGAGCGACCTCAGGATATCGTTTTGAAAGGCAATGCAGAAAAATCAGCCAAGAAGGTTAGCATTATCCTAAATATCGACAAAAAAGTGGATTTAATGGAAATGGCCAAGCAGCTGGGAATTGAATTTGGCCAACTGGTGGAAGAACTTGAGCAGATTGCGAACACGGGAACCAAACTAAATCTGAAGTACTTTCTGAATCAGTTTCTGGATGAGGATCTGCAGCAAGAGATTTTTGATTATTTCAGGGGTGCACAGGAAGATGATCTAGAAATGGCATTCAATCACTTCTACGGAGAATTTACCCCTGAAGAACTTCAGCTCATGCGCATTCAATTCCTGAGTGATATGGGCAATTAAAAGTCCGTTTACCAGGCTTTTGTATATTTGTAACGGTGTCTGACAAACAAAATTCGTTTCATGCGCTCTACATTCGTTTCAGACCCGGTTTGAGCAGCTTTGCATCAACGATTGTAAAAAACGCCGAAGATGCCGATGAAATTGTAAACGATGTTTTTGTAAGTATTTGGGAGAAACAGCAACTGCTGATTCTTGACGATTCCCTGAAAAACTACCTTTTTAAAGCCGTAAAAAACAGGTGTTTAAACCGTATTAAAAAAGCAAGGCTGCCCTTCGCCGAAATGCCGGACGAATTTTTGGCGGTATCCCTGGAACACGCCGCAGACCGCATGCTGGAAGGCAAAGATCTTCAGCATCAAATTACGCTACTCATTGAGCAGCTGCCCACTAAATGCAAACAGGTTTTTTTACTTAGCCGTATGTTTGATTTGAGCTATAAAGAAATTGCCCAAATCATGGACATCAGCACCAAAACAGTAGAAAACCAGATTGGGATTGCCTTAAAATTTCTAAAGGAAAGCACAGGACGAAATGCACGTTCCTGAGTTAATCAGGGTTGTAAACAACGCCTGTATATCTCCAAATATTCGTTCATGATTTTATCAAGGTCGAATTCTTTTGCGCGCTGAAGCGCATTGAATTTGAAGGATTTTAAAACCTCCTCATTTTCAAGAATTTTCATGGCATTGTTCGCCATATCGGCCACATCACCTACGTTGCTTAAATAGCCGGTTACCCCATGAACATTCACTTCTGGTATTCCACCGGCGTTGCTGCTGATTACAGGCACCTCACAGGCCATGGCTTCCAGAGCCGCCAGACCGAAACTTTCGGTTTCGGAGGGCAGAATAAACAAATCACAAACCGATAATATTTCCTCCACGGCTTCCTGTTTGCCCAGAAATGTAATGCTGTTGTGGCATTGCATATCGCGGCTCATTTTTTCTATATGGCTGCGCTCAAGGCCGTCTCCAATCATCAGCAGGCGAGAGGGAATGCGCTGGTTAACTAAACAAAACACCGATATAACATCTTCCACCCTTTTTACCTTACGGAAATTGGATGTGTGTACCAGAATCTTTTCCCCGTTGGGTGATATGGCTTTTTTAAAGTGTTCTTTCGGTTGTTTGTTGAAGCGCGTAAAATCAATAAAGTTGGGTACAACATCAATTTCACGCTTGATATTAAAATTTTCAAGCGTGTCGTTTTTCAGGCTTTGCGATACTGCCGTAACAACATCCGAATGATTAATGCTCCAGCTAACAACGGGTTCAAAGGTTGCCTCGCGACCTACCAGCGTTATATCCGTGCCGTGCAGTGTAGTAATAACCGGAATATCGAGGCCTTCCTCAGACAATATCGATTTGGCCAGCAAAGCGGCCGAAGCATGCGGAATGGCATAATGTACATGCAACACATCCAGATTGGCGGTTTTTACCACATCCACTATCACCCCGGCCAGGGCCGTTTCGTAAGGGGCGTATTCAAACAACGGATACTTGAGAATACTTACCTCGTGATAAAAAACATTTTCGGTAAAAAAATCAAGGCGTGCCGGCTGATTGTAACTGATAAAATGCACCTGATGTCCTCGTGTGGCTAGCGCTTTACCCAGTTCCGTGGCCAACACCCCGCTTCCACCGAAGGTGGGATAACACACAATTCCGATGTTCATGCAAATAGAACAACAATGTTAGCGACAAGATTTCAAAATCTGTTAAAAAAATGAAGATTGACCGCATCTTTGCGTCATGGAAGTTTTCACCGACGCCTATTTCATGCAAAAAGCCCTGGCTGAAGCCCAAAAGGCGCTTGATGAAGATGAAATTCCTATCGGTGCGGTGGTGGTGTATGAAAATACTATCATCGGTAAGGGATATAACCAAACTGAAAAACTCAACGATGTGACCGCGCATGCGGAAATGCTCGCCATTACAGCGGCTGCCACCTACCTAAACAGCAAGTTTCTTGATGAATGCACGCTTTACGTAACCATAGAACCTTGCCTAATGTGCGCCGGTGCCATTAAGTGGGCCCGCTTCCACAAGATTGTGTTTGGTGCCGAAGAACCCAAAACCGGCTTTACGCACATAGATAAACATTTGCTGGGCAAAAAAACCGAGGTCTCCGGCGGTGTAATGGCAGAGAAATGCGCTGCCCTGATGCAGAATTTCTTCAAAAAGAAACGTGGCTGAGGGAAGATTTGATAACTTTTGGAAAGTTGTCAAATCTTGGATTGTTATTCCGGTCTTTCACACGCACCTATATCCGGTACCCCGATACGGGGTTTCCCATTCAGGTCTGTTATTACAGGCGGTGTGAGCAATATACCTGCGTTGTGCAATGGCGACAGGGTATCGGGGGTAAAGTCACCGGAGTTTATGTTTTTAAACAGCGGATCGCGGTTGTATGTGTTTGTAGGTGCGGCAAAGGGTTTGAACTTGCTCTTCATCAGGTTACCCAAAAAATCCGTGGTAAAGGCAGCACTGCCTCCCTTGTCGATGAGCAGTTCCTCCTGCAAATCGCCGTAAATGACAGAGTTATAGGCATTGCATTCCAGTGGTTTGGTATCAAGGATTCTCCCGTTTCCATCGCGCAGGGTGTTGGTAATGGCAAAGTGCCCGTCTTGCCGGGTTGTATAGTTGACATACGAGGCAAATGTGCAATGCCTGAAGTCATACTTGCCGCCCAATAATCCAAGAAAACTGTAGCTGCCGGTTTGGGCAAACAGGCAATTGGTGGCGCGTATGTACGCCGTGATGCCCGCTAGACAGGCTTGTCCGCAGTATTGAACTTTGGTGTTTTCCAGCACCAGGTTATCAGGACTGCCCACGGGCAGTGAATCCACACGAATGCCGATAGCGGCGTTCTGGATGTCAGCGTATTTAATGCTATTACCGGCGCTGCCCACGGTAAAATACAATCCCACCCACTGATTAGGCAGGGTGCGGGCTACAGAAACGGGCTTGTCGCCGGTGAACAGCACCCTGCTTCCGGGCGTGCCTTCCACAAAGAGTTTACCGGCAACATAAAATGTGCTTCGTGCAGAACAATACACCTGCACACCCTCTTTGATGGTGAAGGTACAGCCCTTGGGAACGAGAGCGTTGTCAACAATCACATAGGGTTTGGTTTTATCATCCCAGAAACCGCCACAGGGCAATGATGCTGCCCGAAAATAGTGGGCGTCCCAGCCGTAGGCCCCCAAAAACATCTTTTGTTCGCGCCCGTTCACTTGCATCATAAGGGAATCCAGCACGAGGGCCGGTCCTGTTTGTCCGTTAGCCTCCAGACTGCACTGTACGAATACAAACACACTGTCTTTGGCAGGAATCTCCACTTCGTTTATTACCGGTCCCGGAATGCCGTCTACATTGATGCGATAGGCCGATTTTATACCGCCTCCCAGCCTGAATGAAGCTTTTACCGTCTGGCTTTCAGGGTTTTTTATCCAGGTAATTTGCGTAACACTAATGGGATAGGTACTGCCCGCCTGACGGGTAAAAACTGTATCAAACCAAACGGTGTCGGAGGCAAGGGAAAGCGTTGTTTTTCCTTCAAAAAAGCGTTCCTTGCGGCAGGAAATCAGCAAGAGCAGAAATGCTATGAAAGGCAGAATTTTTCGCACCGTAACTATAACGCAAAGGTAGGGCTGTAAATTACCAATTTGGTTCATGCGGATGTAAACTTACACAAGCAGGCGGTTATAAAGGGCAAACACCTTTTCCATTTCGCCTGCCCACAGATATTTGTGTGTCCTTGTTTTTTCAGAATGTGTAATGCTTCTGCAATCTGCTGTAAGCCTTGCAATTCAAGGAGAATGCCCATATAAAAAATGTGGTTGGATTTGCGGTTCACATTTTCAGAAAAAAGCTTGAAAAAGGGCGAATCCACATAATTGAGCACGGTGGTAAAATCGGCGCCCATTTTCTGATAGAGCGCGCCTCATAGCTGTGCCCGGCTAAAATCACAGACATTCTTTTCACGGCCCTATTCTCAAAAAAATGAAAGCAGGCATACAATACTTTTTTTGCGGGAATCCGGGGTTGTCGAAAATATCTTCAGCCACATTTTCATGGATGTCAAGCACCACTTTTTGCCTATTAAACGCAATAGCAGGCCGCAGGGAATGAGTTCGGAGTCGTGGAGATTGTACAACTCGGCGCAAACTCGAACGGCCTTAAAAACATTAAAAACCATGTAAGAAAAACGCGCAGTAATTTGTTTTTAAACCGCCTGAACGGAACTATGTGAATGGCTTCCAGTGTTTCTTCTTTGGGGTGAACCGCGATTAGGGTCACCGCATAGTTTTCGGACAGGTGTTTGCAACAGCGGTAAAATATGCGCGTATCGGTGGCCACATGCACAGAACTGAGATGGCAGATACGCTTTTTCATAGACCCAGCTTGCGAAGTTACGCTTTTTAATACCCACTCATCGGGTTTGACGATGCTGTGTCGTATTTTTGTACCATGCGGTTGAGCAGTCACAACCTTTTGAAACAATACGGCTCCAAAAAAGTGGTGAACGATGTTTCCGTGGAAGTGAATCAGGGCGAGATTGTGGGGCTGCTGGGGCCCAACGGTGCTGGCAAAACCACCACTTTTTACATGGTAGTGGGTCTGGTAAGGCCGGATCAGGGCACCATCAGGCTGGATGAAGCCGATATTACTGCCCTGCCGATGTACAAACGTGCGCAACTGGGCATCGGTTATTTGCCCCAGGAAGCTTCTGTTTTCAGGGAGTTGAGCGTGGAAGACAACATCAAATCCATTTTGCAAATGACCAAATTAAGCAAAGAAGCACAGAGCGAAAAACTGGAATCCTTACTTGAGGAATTTGGCCTGAACCGGGTGCGCAAAAACAAGGGTAAGGTGCTTTCCGGAGGCGAAAGACGCCGTACTGAAATTGCCCGCGCACTAACTACAGATCCGAAATTCATATTGCTGGACGAACCCTTTGCCGGCGTGGATCCAATTGCAGTGGAGGATATTCAGGGTATTGTTTCCAAGCTGAAAGATAAACACATCGGCATCCTGATAACCGATCACAACGTGCAGGAAACCCTATCCATCACTGACCGTGCTTACCTCTTGCTTGAAGGCAAACTCCTGAAACAGGGCACCGCTGAAGAACTGGCAAACGATGAGCTGGTGCGCAAGGTGTATCTGGGTAAAAACTTTGCGTTTCGCAGGAAAAATCCTGCCCAATCCTGAGGCCATGCGCCTGATTATCAGCGAAAACAAGGACGTTTATTTTAACCTGTCACTGGAAGATGTGCTGCTGCACGGAACGAATGCGGATATGCTGATGCTGTGGCAAAGCCGCTCTGCGGTGGTTTGCGGAAAGCACCAGAATCTTTGCGGGGAAGCCAATTACGGATATTGTAAAAACCACAACATTGATCTGGCCCGGCGACTCAGCGGTGGCGGCAGCGTTTATCACGATGAAGGCAATGTGAACTTTACCTTCATTCAAAACCTGAAACCGCACGAAAAACTCAATATCAACTTCTGCAAATTCCTGAATCCGATGATGGACGTGCTCGCCTCTTTGGGTGTAAACACCACCTACAGCGGCCGAAATGATTTGTTGTTGAACGGGCTGAAAATCAGCGGCAATGCCGAACACCTGCAACAGCAAAGCAGAAAGGTACTGCACCACGGAACCCTACTTTTCGACAGCAAACTGGATACTCTAAGCGAAGCCCTGCACAGCCAAGGACTTTATGAAAGTAAAGCAGTGAAAAGTGTGCGCAGCAAGGTTGGCAATATCAGACCCCACAACGCATTTGATGATGTGCAAGATTTTATCGAGGCACTGGCAGAAGGGTTTATGGTAAAATTTGGCTATTCCGCATCCAATATTACAACCGAGGAAAACACAAAGGCACAGCAGCTTTGCACAAGCAAATACAGCACAGACGCATGGATAGTGGGCTACTCGCCGGATTATCACGTTGAGAAAGAACTGGTTTTATACAATAAGTCCGTGAAAATTTCCTTGTCAGTTCATAAAGGAAACATTGATAAAGCCGCTATCATCGAAGGCACTGCGCATGGCCTGGATACGGCCGTTTCGGCACTTAACGGAAAACCCCTCAATATTGAAACCGAGCAACAATTCTTCGCTTCGCTGAAATTGCCTTACACGAAAGAACTAAAATACGCTTTATTTTAAACATGAACAAAAAAGAACGTGTGGCCTTTATCGCCGAAACACTGGAGCGGTTGTTCCCTGAAACCCCGATACCGCTGGACCACAGTGATGCTTACACCCTGCTGATTGCCGTTTTGCTTAGCGCCCAGTGTACCGATGAACGTGTAAACCAAATTACGCCAACGCTGTTTGCCAGGGCAGACAATCCTTACGATATGGTAAGGATGGGCGTGGAAGAAATCCGGGAAATCATTAAACCCTGTGGGTTAAGTCCTGCCAAGAGCAAAGCCATCTGGGGTTTATCGAATATTCTCATCAACCGACATAAGGGGCAGGTTCCTGAATCGTTTGAAGCACTGGAGGCATTGCCGGGTGTGGGACATAAAACTGCCAGCGTGGTGATGAGCCAGGCATTTGGACATCCTGCCTTTCCGGTAGATACGCACATTCACCGGCTGGCGCAAAGGTGGAAATTGAGCAATGGTAAAAATGTGGAACAAACCGAAAAGAACCTGAAACGACTGTTTCCAAAAGAAACCTGGAAAAAACTGCACCTGCGGATTATCTTTTTTGGCCGTAAATATTGTCCAGCGCGGGGTCACAAAGCAGAGGAATGCCCTATTTGCGGCCAAATTTGAATTTTTACAACAACGTGTTTACCAAATCATCGTTGCTCATGCCTTCGGCTTCAGCCTTGTAGTTGCGCACCAGCCGGTGCCTGAGCACGTTTTTGGCTACAGTCTTCACATCTTCCCTGTCGGGTGAAAACTTGCCGTTTATCAGCGCATGGCATTTGGCGCCAAGTATCAAAAACTGACCGGCACGGGGTCCTGCACCGTAACTCACAAATTCATTCACCAGCGGATCCGCCTGAGGCGTTCCCGGACGGGTTTTGCGCACCAGTGAAACCGCATATTCAAAAACGGCATCCGTAACGGGCACCTGCCTCACCAACTGCTGGTATTGCAGAATGTTGCCCGCTCCCAAAACCTGAGTGGCTGCCGCTTCCTCAGCACCGGTGGTGCCCTTCAGAATCAGCATTTCCTCATCATATCCGGGATATTCAAGGGCAATGTTGAACATAAAACGGTCTAGCTGGGCCTCGGGTAAGGGATAGGTTCCCTCCTGCTCAATGGGGTTTTGGGTTGCAAGCACAAAAAACGGTTTGGGCAATGCATGGTGCTGCCCTACCACCGTAACATTGCGTTCCTGCATAGCTTCAAGCAATGCGGCCTGTGTTTTGGGCGGTGTACGGTTGATTTCGTCGGCCAGCACAATATTGGCAAACAAAGGACCTTTCACGAAGTGAAACTTGCGGTCTTCATCCAGAATTTCGTTACCGGTAATGTCGCCGGGCATCAAATCCGGAGTAAACTGTATGCGGTTGAAATCCAGATCCATGCTTTGGGCCACGGTTTTTACCAGCAGGGTTTTAGCCAGCCCCGGCACACCAACCAACAAAGCATGTCCGTTGCAGAAAATGGCGGTAAGCACCGCATCCACGGCATGCTCTTGCCCTACAATTACTTTGGAAATCTCCTTTTTTATTTCCGCAACCGAAGTGTAAAACGAATCTGCCAGTTCTTTTTCGTTCATCAGTTTTGCGCCTCCCATGCTTTCAAATCCGGGCACTGAATCAGATTGCTCTGCACGCGGATATAGGTATCTTTTTGGGTTTTATCGACCCAAGTATCAATGGCTTTTTGTTTTTTACGGGCTTCGGCTTCCAGCTGAATACGACCGTAGTCCTGTGATAAATTCGCCTGGTGCGGAGCCGTGAATGATTTAAGGTAAACCATGCGGTAAATCACGCGACCGTCAGGCGTAAAGGTTCTTCCAGGTTCTGAAAATTCGCCAGACTTCAGCTTGTCCACTATCATCTTAATTTCTGGTGGCAATTCATCAAAAATCATCTTCTGGCTACCGGAGGTCTCGTCGGTAAAAAAACCGCAGTAGCCTCTGTTTCCGATATCTGCAGAAGCATAGCGTTTTACAGCAGTGCACCAGTCTATTTTCTTCTCGTAAAGCAGGTCAAAGGCGGAGTCTATCCGCTTCTGCGTTGCATTGAAATCAGTTGTGGTGTATTCCGCACGGATAAGTATGTGAGAAGCCAGCACCCTTTCACCCATGCGCTTGCCAACCTTCATTAGGTGAAAACCAAACGGGCTTTCAAAAACGGGACTTAAGGAGTCTGGCTTGAGTTTAAAAGCCATGCGTTCAAACTCGGGAACCATCTCTCCGCGACCAAACTCAGGCAGCAGGCCGTTGTTTTCTTTTGAACCCGGGTCCTGACTGAATTTTTTTGCCAGTTTTTCAAAACTTTCACCGGCTTGAATGCGCATACGCAGCATCTGGAGTTGTTCGCGGGCAAAATCTTTGGCTTCAGCAGAAACAGGTGGTTCTATAAGCAACTGGGCCACTTCCACTTCTGCCGGAATTATTGGCAGGCTGTCTTTTTGAATGTCGATGTAAAACTGCTTTACCTCCTGCGGACTGATTTTGACCGATGATGTAATTTTGTTCTCCATTTCCTGTGCCAGGAGCTGTTCTTTCATTTTGGGACGTATAACTTCTTTGTATTCAGAAAGGGTTTTACCAAGGTACCTTTCCAGATCTGCCTGACTCCCTGCCTGCCGCTGAAAATAGCGAAGTCTATTGTCTATTTCAGCATCAATCCGCTCATCAGACAAGGGCAAAGAATCTATCTCTGCCTGATTGAGCATAAGCTTGCGAAGAATTAGTTTACGAAGCACCAGACATGGCAGTTGCTGGCTGTCCTGTAAATTGGCGGAGCGGGCTAACTGATCCATCTCCGTCTCATAATCACTGCGAAGCACAACCTTATCACCCACCACAGCAATGGTACCATCCACATGCAAGGGCTGGCCTTTCAGCACGGCTGTCGTTAGTGCAAAAAGCACCAACAAAAAACGTCCGGCATTATGAATGGAAAAATTCCGCATTCTTTTTATTTACCTGCACTTTTCTCTTCAAGCATGCGCTTGCTGAAAGCATCAAATACAGGCTGGTTTATGCTGTAGGGATATGATTTTAGCAGGTCTTTCAACCACTGCGCCTCCAAAAATGTCTGGTAGTCGTTGGCAGCCAGACCACGGCATTCCTCCAGTTTTTTGGGGCCGGCAGGTAAAAATTGGTTTACTTTAACTACTACCCAGTTGGACCCAATCTGTTTCAAATTATAAATTTTCCCTGATTTTTCGCTGTATTCGGGATTTCCAAACAAGGTAGCCAGAATGCGACCGTCGGGGAACAGGAAAGTATCGGTGCTTTCGTATTTGCCCATACGGTAATCCATGCTTACAGTATTGGAGCGGGTGTGTTTTCTGCGAATGCTGTCGGGCCGTATGCCTTTTTTCACCATTTTGGCCACAGAGCCGGCCATTATCTTGTCTGCACAGAGATATACTTCACATTCAAAACGGTCATCCCACTTATACTTTGTCTTATTTTCTTCGTAGAATGCTTGCAGTCCGGCAGTATCTTCATTGGCTTTGTCCCAAACCTTTTGCTGCATGCGGGCAAACATCAGGATACCTTCTTTAAACTCTTGATACAGGTGCTTAAACTCGGTAGATTTCTCTTCCAGGTGCTGGTCCTGAAAAATAATGCATTTACTTTTTACCCATTCCTTGAAAATGGAATTCACAAACTCCATATTGCTACCAGATACCGGCTGCATGGAAACCTCAAGGTGGCTTACAAACTGGCCTATGGTATTTTTTTGGCCTCCCAATTCAAACAGTGACAAATTGCGCAAAGGGGTTTTGGTGCTGTTGGGTTTCACATAAACACGACCTTTTTTACCCTGATTGGAAGCTGCAAATTCAGGCAAACCTTCGGCTTTGAATTTTCCTTTGGCAAAATTGGTGTCCAGCACAGCTATGAGTGCGTTCATGTTTTCAGGCTGCTCTTTGTACCCGTTTTCCTTTTTTACTTTTTCAACCAATGCATCTACGCTCTTTTGGGCCCTCTGATTGTTTTGCACCTGATTTTTCAGCGTGGTTTTCATCATATCGAAGGTCCCCAAAGGCCTTACTTCCATTTTCTGGATGATATGCCAGCCCAGAGAGGTGCGGAAAGGTTCGCAGTAATCACCAATATTTTTGAGGTTGAAACCACGGTCAACCAATGATTGGCGGTCGGGGTCTCCAATAAACATGGTTACATTGATGAAATCCATTTCGCCGCCGGCACCATTGCTGCGGCTGTTAAAATCCTCGCTGAAATTGCGCGCCATATCGGCCACTGTCGATTCACGCGATTTGATTTTCCGGTAAATATCTTCAATCTTTCTTTTCTGGTTTTCTTCTGTGCCTTCCGGTGTCATACCCACGCGGAGAAGAATATGCCTGAGTTTAATATCACCGCGGTTGGCGCGCTTGTTAGTCACTGTAAGGGTATGGTAGCCAAAATCCGTTCTGAAAATATCTGAAATACTTCCCACAGGTGTGTTGTAAACCATGTTCTCAAATGAATATACTACCTGCAAGGCGGTCATATATCCCAGGTTACCTCCATTTTCACGGGTTCCGGGATCGTCTGAGTTTTTAGCTTCAGCCGCAAACAAGGAGGGGTCCACCTTAATGCGATCGTAAATCCCTTTTATTTTTTGCCATGCCAGAAGGGTATCAGCCGGCTTTGCCTTATTGTTTACCGCAATTAAAATGTGCGATACTTCCACCTCCTGAGAGAGCCTGTCATATGCCTCACGGATTAACACATCGGTGACTTCACGATCGTAGAGATAGCTGCGTGCCAGCTGCTCGCGGAACATATCTACTTCCTGCAGATAGCTTCTGGCGGTATCCATCCCTGCATCATGCGCATCCTGAATTTTGAGTTTGAATTTGATATACAGATCCAAATCCTCACGGATTTTCTCCGGGGTCATTTCTTGGTTCACGATATTCAGGTTTTTCTTGAAATAACGTTCAAATTCATCTACGGTAACTTTTTTGTCACCGGCATAATTAAACAGTACCGCATTGGCTGGCTGTGCAATGGCCTGAAGGGCAAGGGTTAAAACAGAAATCAATGTAAGAAAAAGTTTCATTGTATGTGTAATTTTTACCACGAACTGCAAAAATACAAAGATTGGGCCATAATACCGCCCCGGTTTAGGTGGTTTGTTGACTATCCACTAAATGTGGCAGAACTCTTACCCTCAGGCAAACAAGCATCGGCCAGAACCGCTCCGGAGGCTGCGCTGATAGGTGCCACTATCCAGTCGAGTAAAGGAAACCAGGCCACTATGTTGTAGGCAACCCCAAAACCAAGCAATGTTGACATATTGGACCGCATATAGCGAACACTTTTAAAAACACCCATTCTTCTGCGCTCCACCGCATAGTCAAAAAAGTTGAAGGCCATAAAATAACTGTTGACCAGGAATAACGCCAGTAAAACCAATGGTAACAAAACGGGCAAAAAGAAGCTGAGAATACCCCCGGCTATGATGAGCAAGGTTTCCAAAACCATATTACGGAGTGCAATGCTTATCCCCCGCAATACATCTTTCAAAAAAAGACTGATATTGAATGGGTAGGAATGCCCCGTAATTATTTCTTCTGTTCTCTCTGAAATGTAGGCAAACAGGGGTGATAATAGAATCAAAACGATATATTTCATGTATCGGCCCATCACATACCAAAGCAGTATTTCTACCACAATAACTACACCCCAGTGCAAACCCGTTTTCAGCATTTCTTTCCATCCTTCTCCATTTTGAACTTCGGTTAAATTCAGTCCTGTTTGCGCCTCTATCCACTGATTAAGATAAGGAATTAGCCAGTCGCTTATCTGGAATGAAAGTCCCACGACCAAAATCAGCCAAATTACAATTGGGATAAGATACCAGACACCAAAACGGGATACAGAAAAACCTATACCTCTGAAAAACGCCGTAAAGCCTACTAAGAATGCTGTCACATCATCAAATTTTAGTGTTTACTGCCCAATTTTCCCAAGCGCAAAGCAATAAATACGGTCCGTGGTGCTGCCGGACCATAGATGTAATTGCTGTCCCTTTTTTTCCCAGTGTCAAAATCCTGTTGATAGGCATTCAACAGGTTCTTTACACCGAGCGAAATTGTCCATTCGATACCGTTTTTTAATGTTTTAAGCTTAAAATTAAGGGCTGTATTCACTTCCAGAAAAGGGTGTGAAACCACAATGCTGTCTCTGCTAAAGTTTTCGGCACCGCCAAAATGCGGAACATACATGGAACCTGTATACACCGCATCCAGTGAAACGTTGATTTTATCGGTTAATTCCGCCCACCCGTAAACATATCCAAATTCTTTAGGTGTGCGGGAAAAGGCCCTTAGCGGATTCTGACCGAAAATAACTGTTGCCGCAGTATCGTAAATGCTTTGCTGTATTGTGAAACCTGCCTGCAATTGTATTTTCTTGAGATAATTAAATCGGTATTCCGCCGAAATTCCCTGAACTCTTGCAACCTGCCCATTGCGTTTCTCGAAAATTTCACCAAAAGGGTCATTTCCGACATTTTCAAGCACAAAAGAATTGCGCAACTTGTTGTAAAACGCATCCAGGGTAAAACCGTGTATATGTTTAGCCGTGGCTTTGTCGCGGTTCCACGACAAGTTTACACTGCGCGATAGTTCTTCTCTGAGGATCGGCGAGAGCTGTACCCTGGAAACTCCGCCACCTGCAAAAGCAATATGCAGGTCATTGTCATGGGCCTGTGGGGCCCTGAAACCCGTGCCATACCCGAACCTTAACTGAGAATTTTTACCTGATCTGTATAAAACACCCACACGTGGACTCCACACCGGTTTATCAATCCAGTTGTGTTTGTCCAGCCTAATACCTGACAGGATGCTGAGCAGTGCATGTGGCTTCCAAATGTGCTGCAAAAACGCACTCGGATTTACAATATGCTGTTTTACAAGGTAATTGTAGACAGGAATTTCATCTCTGATAAATTCATCTATCCATTCCAGTCCCAGTGTTAGTGTGTGCTTCATGAAGCCGTTTCGCCGGAACCGGTGGTTAAATTGAACCCCACCCTGCAAAAAACCAATCATTGCTTCCCCATTGGGTGGATTGGCAATATAGTTTTGTATATCGGACAGAGAATCCGGGAGTATACCGGTGAAATGACTGCGGGAAGTTTGCTGGAATGCCGCATAGATGATTGCATCCGAAAAACCATTCAGCGACCGCAAACGGTATTCGGCATTGCCAAGTGAAATCCGGTGCTTGCGAAACTCGGCCTGCAAGGCCTCATTGACGGGCTTTTCAGTGATTTCACCCCCGTAGCGTTTTTCGCCAATCCTGTTCAACGATACCGTGAGCTTTTGTCTGGGATTGGGGTCATAGGATATATTCAGGCT
>Ga0194121_10002614_pt1 | contig 28392 bp, 26 predicted proteins | sample TA2MahCa50mmetaG_FD_148609 | JGI IMG/M metagenome (GOLD analysis project Ga0194121, IMG submission 148609) | Freshwater microbial communities from Lake Tanganyika, Tanzania - TA2015020 Mahale Deep Cast 50m | ecosystem: Environmental > Aquatic > Freshwater > Lake | place: Tanzania: Lake...
TCGAAATCCCTCCATGCTTCGGGTGAACGATATTTGAGATACTTATCAGACTCCCGAAAATGCCAGGGGTTTCGAGTTTTTTCAGAAATCTCCGCTGCTAAACGCCTCCGGGTTCGCTTGGTTGAGGTCTAGATGGGAAACGTCTGGCCACATCGGGCTCGGACAAGGTCGATTCCAGCGTGCAGATCTGGGACACGGACGGCGGCCGCGCGCTATTCAGGATCAAGAATGCCGGCGGCCACGTGAATTCGCTGGCGTTGAGCCCTGACGGCAAGCGCCTGGCCATGGGGCTGGACAGCGAATTCGACAAATCTCGCGTGCAGATTGTGAGCACCGCTGACGGCAAGGTGCTCCTGTCCATTGCCGAAGAGCCGAAGGTCTTCGCCTTCAGCCCGGACGGCAAGCATGTGGTTGTGGGCGGATGGCGCACCGGCTCAACCATCCGTGACGCCGCCTCGGGCAAGAACCTCCTGAGCCTGGACGCCATGGAGAGGGCCACCTACAGCCGCGACGGCAAGCTGCTGGCCGGTACCTCGGCCAAAGGCGTCGCGGTCTGGGAGTCCGACACGGGCCGGAAACGGTTTCAATGGATTCAGATCGGATGGCGCGGCATCGCTTTTGCACCCGACGGCCGCCATCTGCTCATCGGCAACGCGGACGGCACGGTTTACGTCGTCCGGCTGCGGGAAGCGACAGCGGCGAGCAGCGCGGGGGCCGCCAAGCAATGATAGTCCCGCGCTTTTTTTTTGCGTCAAGATTCAGCGCCCGACCTCGTAACGAAGAGTGAGCCTTACACCGCCCTTGTTGATCTACTGGTCCATGATGGTTCGCAGCCAATCGCGGGTATGTTTTCCCGTAAGGATTGGACCGTGAACCTCGTACAAAGAGATGAGTCCGCGACTTCCGCTATCTCGTTCAGGAGCATTCCCATGCCGCGCATTCGCATCGACGACCTGCCGCCGCTGGAGCAATTGACGTCGGAGGAGCTTGCCGAGGTCTTTGGGATGGGGAGAGCACGACTGTCGCTTGGCATTGAGCAGCTTGAGTCCCGCGAGCTGATGGCGGCCAGCGTGACGGCGGCGCTGGTCGGCTCCACGTTGCGCGTCGAGGGGACGCAGGGCGACGACAAGATCACGATACGGCGCGTGGAGACGAGCGCCGGCGCGGTCATGCAAGTTCTTTCCGGGGAGCAGCAAGTTGCGTCCGTGAACGCCACAAGCGTCACGTCGGTCGAAGTGCAAGCCCTGGGCGGGAACGATTACGTCGACCTCGCCAGCGCCGGCGCCGTCAACAGCCGTGTCATGGGCGGCCAGGGCAACGACATCCTTGTCGGCCGCAACGATGCCACGGTCCGGGACGTGCTCATGGGCGGCCTGGGCAACGACCAGCTTTATGGTCTGGGCGGCGACGACGTGCTCTACGGCGGCGCCGGCGTCAACCACGTTGGCGGCGGCGAGGGCAATGACTACGTATCGCAGGCGATCATGACTCTGGCAAGCGCGAGCACCTTGCGCGCCGGCGATGTGGACCTGGAAGCGATGTCCTTCAGCGATCGGGTGGCCTTCGATCTCGCCAACCGATTCACGGATTCATTCGGTAATCGCGTGGGTCATGACGAGAACAGCGGACTGCAAACGAAGGACATCGGCCAGATCGCCGTCAATCTGCGTGACGACCTGGGGGCGAGCGCCAGCAATGTGGCGCTGACGCTACGAAACGACCTGAGCGCCAGCTTGCCGGACGTGGCCAGGGCGTTGCGTGTCGCAAACTACAGCCTCACGGACACGTCTCGGGCACTGAAGCACAACCTCAATGCCAGCAGCAGCCAGATCGCCCATGCGCTGCACCATGCCTCCTATAGCACGACGCAGATCGCCACCAGCCTGCACCGCGACCTGTCGCGGGATTTGACGCAAACCGCAAGTGCCTTGGCGAACTCGGGCATCAGCGGCCTCACGATGAGCACGATCGCCAGCTCGCTGTGGGGCATTGGCGGCGTGACTCGCTCATCGGTGGCCGTCGCTCTCTGGAATGGGATGGATGATCGGCCGACGCTCAGCGCCGTTGCCAAGGCGCTTTTCGATGGCACCGGTGGCCGCAACGTGCCCTTGCAGTACTTCTTCCACGCCTTGCAATCCGGCACAGGGGCCAATGCCCAGGCTCTCGTCAGCGCGGTGTGGACCGGCATCGGCTCCAAGACCTATAGCCGGACGGAAATCGCTCAGCATCTCTTTTGGGCCGGCCTCAGCGGCGTCACGACGCATGGCCAGGTCGCCCACGCGGTGTTTTACGGGACCGGGTCCTCGCTCAGCCAGCTCGCCACCGCCATGAACGGCCTGATCACCTACACCAGCGGCGGCGTGGCGCTCGACCAGGTCACTGCGGCCCTGTCCAGCTCCGGCATCAGCAGCATGAGTGCCCGCCAGGTCGCCGCCGCCCTGGTGCGAGCATTCAACGCCGGTCCTGCCGACATTGCCGCGTGCTTGCGCTGGCACTACGCCGGAGGACTGAGCGTGCGGCAGACCGCCGACGCGCTGTGGCGCGGCGTCGGCGGCTTGACCGTAAGTGGACTGGCGGACCTTCTCAAGTCGAATTACGGCGCCGCCTCGATGGCGCAGATGACCGAAGCGCTCGTGCGGGGCGCCGGGATCAGCTTGCGGAGTGCAGCGTTTGCATTGTTTAGCGATTTTGGTGTCAAGAACCTGGTTGATCTGACGGTGCATCTCCAGCCCTATGGCTCGATGACCAAGGTGGCCGACGCTCTTTTCAACGGCAATCTCGTCATCACGCTCACGCTGCCGTTTGCCGGCACGCTAACCATGACGCCCAACTACACCATGGTCGCCGGCGCGCTCCGGCAGGTGTATGGTTCGGTGTCCGGCTCGGCGACGCACGTCCTCCGGACCTTGAAGGGGCTCGGCGCCAGTTATCTCGAAACTGCCCGGGCGCTATCGCAGGGATGCGAGGATAGTCTGCGCACCATCGTCACCGCGATTGCCAACGATGCGTTCGCAGCTGCCAAGCAGTGGACGACGGATGCGGCGCAGGCAACCGCCACGGCGCTCTCGGAGGCGGCAAAGGCTGTCTGTAGCGCCTTGAAGGAGTTCAGCGCGCCGGAACTGGCGCTAGTCATGTTCAATCTCTCGGCCGGCTACATGGTCGGCCGCGTCTTTCTGACCGGAGTGTATCAGACCGCCAGTGCCTTGCTCAGCGCCGGCCTCGGCGGCTTGACCGTTGCCTCTGCCATGTCCTACGGCATTGCCGGCTTGACATTTGCCGGCGCCGTCGCGATCGTTTCGGAGATCGTTTAAGGTGTTCCAGAACATGCCGGCATAAAGTCATCCAGTGGAGTGTTTGCATGAGCGTCCAGAACCAGCCGTCCGGTCCGGTTGTCCCAGCCCGCCACGAGCCATTGCCTTGGCTGGAACCGATCCCCGAGGCCGATTTGCGGCTGTCGCCCGCTCGGCTTGAACCGGAGAAGTCGGCGCCGCCCTTGCCCATCACTGACGAATCCCCTGGTCTCACCGAAGATGAACTGGCAGCGCCGTCCCCGGCCGATATGGAAGAAATGGAACGCCAGCAGCGCGAGCATGCCGGACGCGTCGCTCGCTGCGCCGAACGGATCATGCACATGTGCCCGGACCTGATCGTGACCTTCGAGGACGCGCAGGCGAGCGGCTACTGCGAAACGGGCATCCGTGACTTCACCGGCAAGTGGGGCATGGCCCAGCAAACGACCGCGGCCGCGCTCCGCGCCACCGGCGACAAGCAAGCGTTGCTCGCCATCGAAGCCGCCGCCCGTCGCCTGGCGATTGAACGCGTGCTGAAGGGCGAAGAATCCCCGTCCGACGTGACTACTCCAAGTACTTCAACATGAGCACCACGAACGCCAGAAGCTCCGCTGAGCGTGCCCTTACTCGATGCGATCACAATCTCATGAATGACGCCACTTTTCTCCAGTCCACTCCAGCGGCCAGGCTGGGTGACATCAATGTGTCGCTGCATTCGCTGCTCCGCCGTGAGCATACGAAGGGCGAACTCGTTCCCTGGCTCCGCCGTGCCGCCACTGAGGCGCTGCTCCTCGAACACGCCCGGTCACTTGGCTTGCGCGTTGAGGACTCCGCGCTACAGAAAGCCGCCGATCATTTTCGCCGTCGCAATCGGCTGCTGTCCGCGGCGGACACGCAGGCCTGGCTCGCCGAGCGCCGGATCAGCGCGGAGGATTTCGAAAGCACGCTGGAGAACGACCTGCTTTTTGCCAAGCTGCGCCAGCACGTCGCCGGTCCGGATCGCGTTGCCGAGCGTTTCGGCGCCCGGCCGGCGGAATACGACCGGCTGCAATTGCGACGCATCGTCGTCGCCCGTGAAGACCTGGCCCGCGAGATCGTGACGCAGGTGTTCGAGGAAGGCGCCGACTTCGCCGCGCAGGCCGCTGAGCATTCGCAGCATCCCAGCCGCAAGGACGGGGGCGCGGTTGGCGTTATCCTGCGCTGCCAGGTCGAGCCGCCGCTGCGTGAGGCGCTGAACGACGCCAAGGCGGGGGACATCGTCGGCCCGGTCGCCGCCGGCGAAGGTTTCCACCTGGTCCTCGTCGAGGAACTGACGCCGGCGCGGCTTGACGCGCCGACGGCAGAGCTCATCGGGCAGCAACTCTTCCAGGCATGGCTGGCCGACAAGCTCGCAGCGGCGCCGTTCTCCGCGCCGCTGCTGGATTTCCTGGGCTGACAAGCTGGCAGCTTGTCGCCACGACAAAAGCATGAATCCGCTCGAAACCTTGCTTCGTTATCCTCTCTTCACCTTGCCGCCCACTGCGCTGGTGCGCGAATGGTTGAACCGCGGGCAGACACAGCGCTTCCCGACCGGCGAGACCATCTTTCAGGAAGGCTCGCCGGGGTCGTGGGGCTATGTTCTTCTCAAGGGCCGTGTCCGAATCGTGCGCAAGACAGCATCCGGCAAGGAAGTCAACCTCGGCAGCGTGCAAGCCGGCGAGCTGTTCGGCGAATATGCCTTGTTGCCACCCGGGATGAACACGGGCGGCTGCCGGGCGGCGGCCGATTGCGATATCCTGCAGTTTGCGCTTGATCCAGTCCGCGCCTGGCTGCGGCAAACTCCGGCCATCCACACAGGGCTCAAGAGCTGGCTGCAGTTGCATTTCTTGCTGCGGCAGCTGCGCGGGCAGTCGTTCCTGGGTTTCATGTCGGCGCCGTCGGCGCTGGCGATGATGCCGCATCTTGTGCCGTTCACCGTGCCGCCGATGCGGACGCTGCAAGCCGACGGACTGTGCGACGATCGCTGGTTCTTCGTCGAGAAGGGCGAACTGCTGTTGAGCATGGGCGAGGCGCCGCTGCAGACCGTTGGACCGGGCGCAGGCTTTGGCGAGCAAGCGCTGGCGGGAAACACCGGACTGCCAGTGGCGGTGGCGATGGAGACGACGCAATGCCTGAGTCTGGGCCGCGAGTTTTTCCTCCGTCCCAATCAGGCGCCCGCACCGCGCGAGCAGACCTACGCGGCGGAGAACCTGGACAAGCCCGGCCGCGTCCGCTGGATCGGGCAAAAGGACGCCAACGATTGCGGGGCGGCGGCGCTGGCCATGATCGCCCACTACTTTGAGCTGCCGCATGGGCTGGATGCGATTCGTGCGCGTGTTGCCGCCGGTCCGAAGGGACTGGCCCTCGGCGACGTGTTGCAAGCGGCCCATGGCCTCGGGCTACATGGGCAAGCCGTCCGCATCGGCAAGGAGCAGCTCTTGCACGTCCACGTGCCGGCCATCGCTCATTTGACAAGCGGGCATTACGTCGTCATCTTTCGCATGGACAAGAACGGAGTGCACCTGGGTGATCCGGCTACCGGGTTGGTCACGGTCAGCCTGCTCAGCTTCGCGATGACGTTCTCGGGATACCTGTTGCTGCTGCGACCGATCGGCCGCTGAGGATTCATAGTGACCTGGCGAGCGAGGAGCGTGAGCGAGCGACGGGAGGGCGATTGCAATCCTGGTCGGCCATATAGTAGATTGATGTGGGGCAGGTTTGTCACTTGCTCGGCCCGGTTTCGGTCGTCAGGGAGCCAACGTGTCAAGCCGCGACAACTCGGCCGGTTGCCCGGAGCTTCGCCGCGAGCGGCGCTGGTCGCGACGCGAGATGCTGTGCGCCGGCGGGCTGTTCGGGTTGGGCCTGTCGCTGCCGGAACTTTATCGCGCTCGCAGCCTCGCGGCGGGTTCGGCGTCAACCTTTGGCCGGGCGCGGTCGGTCATCATGCTCTATCTGCACGGCGGCCATGCCCAGCAGGAGACATGGGACCCAAAGCCGCACGGCCCCGACGTGGCGCGCGGCGAGTTTGGCGCCATCGCCACTTCGCTGCCCGGCGTGCACGTTGGCGAGTTGCTGCCGCTGTCGGCCCGGATCATGCATCGCCTGGCAGTCATTCGCTCGCTGAGCCACGGCAACGCCAATCACGTGCAGGCCGCCTTGCCGGCCATGACGGGGCATGCGCATCCGCCCGCGGCCGAGAGCCGCGGCGACTTTCCGCCGTCGCCGGCCGACTTCCCGCCGTTCGGCGCCGTGCTCGGCAGCCTGCGGCCAGCGCGACGCCTGCCCACCTGGGTCCAGGTCGGGCCGACGATGCGCCGCAACAACGGCACGCTCCTGCATGGTCAGTTTCCCGGCTTCCTGGGTCGACGCCATGCGCCGCTGGTCATCGACCAGGACTTACGGACGAACAACGTCCGCCTCGATGCGGTGTCGTCGCGCGACGAGGTGCCGGCGCTGCGCCTGACGAATCGTGGCCGGCTGCTCGCACAGGTTGACCGGCAGAGACGACAGCTCGACCAGACCGGCGCTGCACACGGCTTCGACGACTATCACCAGCGGGCGCTGAGCTTGCTCAGTTCCTCCGAGACGGCCCGCGCATTCGCACTGTCCGCCGAACCGGCCGGCGTGCGCGATCGCTATGGTCGGACGCAGTTCGGGCAATGCTGCGTGCTGGCCCGTCGCCTGGCCGAGGCGGGCGTGCCGATGATCAACGTCCACTATTGCCACACGCCGGAAAACTCGTGGGACACGCACGGCCGGCACTTCCCGCAGATGAAGAACCTGCTGTGCCCGACATTCGACCGGGCCTTCTCGGCGCTGGTGGAAGACCTGGCCCAGCGTGGCATGCTGGACGACACGCTGGTGCTGGCGACGGCGGAATTCGGCCGGACGCCGCAGGTCAATCGCAGCGGCGGCCGCGACCACTGGCCGTGGGTTTACTCCGTGGCGCTGGCCGGCGGCGGCGCGGCGGCCGGCGTCGTCCACGGCGCCTCCGACAACAGCGCCGCCTTTCCCGCCGCCCAGCCGCACGATCCCCGCGACCTCGCCGCCACCGTCTATCACCTCCTTGGCGTTGCCGAGGGCACCATGATCTCCGACCAGGCCGAGCGCCCACATCACCTCATCATCGGCCGAAAGATCGACGGGCTGTTGGCGTGACGCGGCGCGATGTCAGTGCCATCCGTGGTTTGATTCTTGATCACTTGATCACTTGCCTCGCCGACTTTCTGCTTGACGCCGTCTGGCCCGCGCCTTAGCCTACAGTCCAGTCAATTCTCCGCCCTGTCCACGAGCGGGAGGAAAAAGCGATGCTTTCCAGAGGCGATGGCCGTCGTGCCGGCTTGACGCTGATTGAATTGCTGATGCTCCTCGGCATGTTTCTCTTCTTGCTGGGGTTCCTGCTGCCGGCGGTGTTCCGCCTTCGCCAGATCGGGGGCCAGACCTCATCGCGCAACAACATGATGCAGATGGTCCTCGCCATGCACAACGTCAACGATGCGCAGCGGCTGCTGCCGCCCACCGTTGGCGAATTTCCTCCCAAGTCCAACACACAAGGCACATTCCACTTTTACCTGCTGCCCTACATCGAGCAGGAAAATGTCTACCGGCTGGCCGAAGGCAGCGTCTGGAAGAACGGGACCTATAGCAAGCGGATCCCCGTGTTCGTGAATGCGCAAGACAAGTCGGCGCCGCCTAACGGCCAGTTCGAGGGCTGGCTGGCGACGACGAGCTACGCCGCCAACTGGCTGGTCTTCAAGCAAGGCGGCGCCTCGCTGCCGCGTAGCTTTCCCGACGGCACGTCCAATTCCATCGTTTTGGCCGAACGCTATCAAGTCTGCAACGGCGTGCCAACGGGCTGGGGCTATGCCAGCATATACAGCTGGGCGCCAAAGTTTGCTTATTACAGCAAGGCCAAGTTCCAGATGATGCCGGCGCAAGAGGATTGCCGCCCGGGACTGGCACAGGCAACGCAGCGTCATGGCATCATGGTGGCGCTCGGCGACGGCAGCGTCCGCACGGTCGGCGACGCCGTGAGCCCGCAAACCTGGGCTTACGCCTGCGACCCCGCCGACGGCAACCCGCTCGGCAACGACTGGTAATACACTGTCTGCCTGGGAACGAGGAGGATTCGCAATGATACGATCGCGAAAGCGTGCCGGCTTGACGTTGATCGAACTCCTGACGTTGCTGGGCTTGTTTCTCTTTCTAGTCGGTTTCTTGATTCCGGCAGTCTTCCGGGTGCGAGTGGCAGCCGGTAGAACGCAATCGATCAACAATCTCAAACAGATGGCGCTCGCGCTGCACAGCGTCAACGATGCGCAGCGCGCCCTGCCTCCGGTAGTCGGCGAGTTCCCGGCCAACTCCAATACACGGGGCACGTTGCACTTCTATCTGCTGCCCTACATCGAGCAAGATCCCCTGTACAAGCTGGCCGACGGCAACGTGTGGAACAAGGGCGTCTACAGCCAGCAAGTCGTAACATTCTTGAACCCCGAGGACAAGACGGCGCCGCCCAACGGTCTATACGAGGGATGGCTGGCGACCACGAGCTACGCCGGCAACTGGATGGTCTTCAAGCTGGGAGGCGCGAGCATCCCGCGCACGTTCCGAGACGGCACTTCCAACACGCTGGTCTTTGCCGAGCGCTACCAGATGTGCAATGGCCAGCCGACCGGCTGGGGCTACGCGAGCCTCTACTACTGGGCGCCGATGTTTGCTTACTACAGCAAGGCCCGATTTCAGATGACGCCTTCGCAGGAGGACTGCCGCCCCGCGCTGGCGCAAGCAACCGGCCGCGCGGGCATTCAGGTCGCTCTCGGCGACGGCAGCGTCCGCCTGCTGAACGACGCGCTCAGCACGCTAACCTGGCATCTTGCCTGCGACCCGGCAGACGGCATGGTGCTGGGCAACGACTTTTGATGGTGGAGATACTGATAACTCGTTCCCAGGCAGAGCCTGGGAACGAAGAGGATTGTCACCATGAAAGCACACGTATTCGCGTCATGCATCTTGATGCTTCCCGCCCTGGCCGTTGGTCAGGGCGACCCCAAGGAAGTCAAGATCGACGGCAAGCGCCACCTCGATGCGCTCAAGTCCGGCAACGGGCAAGCCGCCCTGGAACTGGTGAAAGCTAGGGAGAAAGCGGTACCGGGCTTGATCGAGATCCTCGAAAACGACAGTCCTTTCGCGCAAGGTCATGCTGCCCGTGCCCTGGGCAGCATCGGGCCCAGGGCCAAGGCGGCGGTGCCGGCCTTGTGCAAGGCGCTGGCGCAGACCGACTTTGTCGCCGCCGAAGCGTCGCTCGCGCTTGGCCGAATCGGTCCGGCCGCGGCCGCCGGGCTGATCGCGTCCTTGAAGGACGATAACGAAAACGTCCGCAGCCTGGCGGCCAGCGCCATCAAGGAGATCCGCCCATTGCCCAAGGAAGCCGTGCCGCCGCTGATCGAGGCACTCAAGAAATCAAAGGAGAGCACGCCGGGGCGGGCGCTCATCATCGACGCCATCGGCGCGGCCGGGCCCGCCGCCAAGGAAGCCGTACCGACGTTGCTGAAGTCCCTCACGGGCAAGGTGCCGCCCGGGCCGGAGGACGTGCACATCGTGGTCGCCCTGGGCAAGATCGGCAAGGGCGCCGGTCAGGCCGTCCCGGTGCTGAGTGAGATCCTAAAGAAGAAGGAAGGCGCCTGGATCGCCTTGCGCTTCCATGCCATTGATGCACTGGGCGGCATGGGGCCGGCAGCCCAGGAAGCCGTGCCCGGCATGTTCGCCCTGCTGAAGGACCTGTCCGGACCGGCCCGTCTGAAGGTATTGCAGGCCCTGACGAATATCGGCGCCGCCGACAAGGATGCCGTCGAGGCCCTCAACGAGGGCATGCGTGACCGCGATCCCGTCGTCCGTGTCCATGCCGCGCGCATGCTCGGCAAGATTGATCCGAACCATCTCGCGGTGGTCTCGGTGCTGATCGAATCGTTGCGCGAGAAAGACGCCAGGGTGCGCATCCTGGCCGCTGAAACCATCGCCGAGGTCCGTCCCCGCGACACCGCTGTCGTCGAGGCCCTCACGCAAGCCAGTCGCGACGATGACCCGCTCGTCCGCAAGGCAATGGAAGGCGCGCTGAAAAAGCTCAAGAAGTAAAGGAGGTCGCGGAATTCACGAGAATCCCGACGAAGAGCTGGCGACCGGACGCTGGCTCTCGGAACTCTTGCGTGTTCCGCTACCAGACTTGACCCTTTCTATGGAATGCTCGCCGTCCACACATACGCCTGCAGCATCACCAGCCCTCCCATGAGGATGGCGAGCACGAGGCTGTGCAGGAAGACGAAGCGGAGAATGGGGCCTTCCTGGCCAGGCTGCTGAATGGCGGCGGCGGCAACCACGATGCTCTGGGCGTCGATCATCTTGCCCATGACGCCGCCCGTGCTGTTGGCAGTGGCCAGCAAGACCTTGGCGCTATCGGCGCCCAGGTGCTGCAGGGGACCGCCCGCGGCCGATAGCTGATCGGCCGTGATGGTTTGCAGGCTGCCGAAGAGCGCATTCGACGACGTGTCGGAGCCGGTCAGCGCCACTCCCAGCCAGCCGAGCATCGCTGCGAACATTGGATACAACGCGCCGGTGCGAGTGAAGGCCAGTCCGAGCGTTGCATCCATGCCGCTGTAGCGCGTCGTGAAGGCAATCGCCAGCATGCAGGCGATCGTGAACAACGGCCAGCGCATGCGCCGACATGTTGTCCAGAAAACTCGGACGAAGCGTGCCGGCGTCACTTGCAGCCAGAACGCCGATAGCACTGAGGCAAAGAAGATGCCGGTACCTGTCGCCGACAGCCAGTCGAACCGGTACAGCGCATTCTCGACGGCGCGCTCCCGGACGACCGGCCGATCGCGGGCGATCCTGAGATGCAACTCCGGCACTTCGATGACGGGGCTCGTCGTTCCCAGCGCTTCCTTGACTTCGGGCAGGCCCCAGACGAAGACAAAAGCGGTGAGCAATCCCCAGGGCACCCAGGCCGAGGCGATCTGCTTTCGCGTGTAGTCGGAATCGGCTCGGCGGGAGCCTCGCCCTCCCGAGCGATTCGTCTCGCGCTCGTCGGCAAACTGGAAGATGTGGCGCGGCTGCCAGACACGCAGGAACAATGCCAGCGCGATGAGCGAGGCCAAGCCGGCAATGACATCGACCAGCCAGGGGCCGTGGAAATTGGCGACAGCGAACTGCACGCCTGCAAAGGTGCCGCCGCAGACGAGCAGGGCCGGCCAGACTTCAATCATGCCGCGCCAGCCAGCCATCACCCATACCAGCCAGGCCGGCACGATCAGCGAGAAGATCGGCAATTGTCGGCCGGCCATGGCGCTGAGACGGATCTCGCTCAGCCCTGTGACCTCGGCGAGCGTCTTGATCGGCGTGCCCAGCGCGCCGAAGGCGACCGGCGAAGTGTTGGCGAGCAGTGCCAGTCCGGCGGCGTGCAATGGCTTGAAGCCGGCCCCCATCATCAGCGCGGCAGAGATGGCCACCGGCGTGCCGAATCCCGCCGCTCCTTCCACGAACGCGCCGAAGCTGAAGGCGATCAGGAGTGCCTGGATGCGCCGATCCGCCGACAGCGACGCCACCGATTGCTTGACGATCTCGAACTGTCCGGTCTCGACCGTCAGCGTGTACAGGAAGATGGCCGCCAGCACGATCCAGCCGATCGGCAACAGGCCGAACGCCGCCCCGTAGCCGGCGGCAGCCAGCACGGTCGTCGCCCAGGCGCCACGGTCCGCAGCCTCGGACGGCATGTAGAAGAGGACGGCCATCAGCGCGGCTGCCAGGAAGCCGGCAAGTGCGGCGCGCTCCGCGGAAGCGCGCCCGCTGGCCAGCAGACCCAGCAGCAACACCACCGGCACGGCCGCCAGCAACGGCGACCAGAGCGGACTACCCAGCGGATCGTAAATCTGTGTCCAGGTCATCGTAGTAGCGCTCAACGCAGTAGCGGAATTCGCAAGAACTCTGACATGAACACTTCGACTGGGAAGTTGTCTCTCGGAATTCTGGAGAGTTCTGCGACAAGAACTGGACTAGTCGATCGAGTTTCCCGGTAGTTTTTCTCGCGTGGCCTTGATGCCGAAGGCGCGGGCGATCCTGGCAAAGGCCTGGTCGATCTGAACGGCGTCGCTGCGCAGCAAGTAATATTGCCGTTCCGGCAATGCACGGAACTTGCCGACCAGTTTTTCCCAGTCGCGGTCCGCCTCGATGAAGCGTGCCTTCAGCTCATCGCGGCCCAGCTTGCTCTTCTGGCCGCGCTGAAAGCTGACCAGCGCAAGGCGTAGATCCTCGATGTCATCGGTCCAGCGGCGCGCGGTCTGCCGATCGTCGAACACATATTTGGCCAGGCTTTCGAGATCCTCGGCGCGCGTCAGCAACACGAGCGTCTGCCGGTAGAGAGCCTGCGTGTCCCGGCCGGCAGCATCCTTGTCGCCGACCGCGCCTCCAAAGAGAGCGAAGTGCAGGTCGTGCTCGGCGGAGCGGACGCGCCGGGCCGTCATCCTGACGTTCTGGTCCCATTTCTCAATGGGCTGTAACTCCTCCATGACGCCGTTCATGCGCTCGTCCAGCTTGTCGAATGCCAGAGTCAAGGCTTCGCGCGAGACCTGGCGCTTGAGCTGTTGCTGGAAATAGATCAGGTCGAATTGAAGTTTTTCGGCCGAAACGAACAGATCGCGGCGATCCGGCGGCCCCGGCAAGCTGGCGATGGCTCGCTGCAGGAAGTCGAGTTGCTTCGATAGCTCGCGTGCCGCCCCGTCGATGGCAATCCGCGCGTCGCTGTCGCCGGCGAGACCGCGCGCGCCAACCAGCAGCGTGAACAGAACCACGAAAACACGCATTTTCATGTGGTGCTCCCTGGAAAGTTGATCTTGCCAGGATAGCCCGGCCCGGCAACAGGTCCAATGATTGCCGAAAAAAAGTCGTTTGGGCCGCAATTATCGGCGAATCTCCTTGCGGCATGTCAGTGGGACGGCAATAATGAAGGGCTAATCCCGCAGCGCGGATCCACGCCCGCATTCATATTTTGTCATTTGACCAGTTGAGTGGGAGATTTGCCATGGACAAGCGACCCGCAGCGCGGCCGGCCAAGAAAGCCGCCGGAGAGGAGACCGAGTTCGACGGCAAGAAGAGTGCTGGTGTGCAGGACCACGCCCACACGGAAGAATTCACGATGAGTGCCGGTGCCGACGACGAGAACAACAGCGAGGAAAGCGAGGTGAGCGACGACGGTGGTTCTGCCGTCCCCGACAAGACTCAGGCCATGCCCGGCAAGCGCGACACCGATACGCCGCCCAGTGCCGGCGCTGCCAACGGCGCGCAGGCCAACGGCGCGCCGGCCGGCGGCCAGAAGGCGCAGATCTTCGGCGGCAACTACAAGCTTATCAAGAAGCTCGGCCAGGGCGGCATGGGCGCGGTCTATCTCGCGCATCAGATCAGCCTCGACCGGCCGTGCGCCGTCAAGGTGCTCGCCAAGGAACTCGCCGGCAAGCCTGCCTTCGTTGATCGCTTCCTGCGCGAAGCCCGTATCATGGCCAAGCTCGATCATCCCAACATCCTGCGTTGCTTCGAGGTCAACCAGGCCCAGGGGTTCCATTACCTGAGCATGGAATTCGTCGATGGCGGCAGCATCCAGGACTGGCTGAAAAAGCTCGGCAAGTTCTCGATCGGCGACAGCCTGCACATCATCCTCGCCTGCGCCCACGCCCTGCACCATGCCCATGAGTTGAAACTGGTCCATCGCGACATGAAGCCGGACAACGTGCTGCTCACCAAGAAGGGCATCATCAAGGTCGCCGACCTCGGGCTGGCCAAGAACACCGAAGAGGACATGGGGTTGACCAAGACCGGCACGGGCGCCGGCACGCCGTACTACATGGCCCCCGAGCAGGCCCGCGACGTCAAGCACGTGGACGGCCGGACCGACATCTACGCCCTGGGCGTCATGCTTTACGAATTCCTCACCGGCGGCGAAAGGCCTTTCAAGGGGACCACGCTGGTCGAGATCATCGAGGCGAAGGAGAAGGGAAAATTCTCACCGACGCGGAAGTTCAACGCTGAGGTGCCGCAGAAGCTGGACCTGATCATCGACAAGATGCTGGCTACCAAGCCGGAGCATCGTTACCAGAGTTGTGCCGAGGTGATCCTCGACCTGGAATCGCTGAATCTGGCCAACGGGAATCTGAGCTTCATCGAGGTGGAGGGGCCGCAGAGCCGGACGGTGACTCCGCCCGCGCGGCGCAAGATCACGATGCCGCCCACGGGCGGTTCAACCGTACCACCGTCGTCAACGGCGCTTCCCGACAGCAAGCCGGCGCCCGCCCCGGCCCCCTGGTACGCCAATTTCACCGGCCCGGACGGCAAGGCGGTCACGCGCAAGCTGAGCACCGAGCAGATGCAAACGCTCATCAAGAGCGAGAGCTTCTCGGAGCAAACCCAGGTCAGCCGCACGATGAAGGGGGGCTATCGTGCCCTTGGCACGTATGTCGAGTTCGCCCATCTGTTCAAGGGGCTGCGCACGGGTGGCGACGCGAAAAGAAAGACGGAGAAATTCCAGAAGTTCTACGACCAGATCGAGAAGGACCAGAAGAGCCGCGAGCGCTGGCGCTGGCTGCACAACAAGTTCCTGGGCGTGGGCGGCTTCATCGGCTTGGTCCTGTGGCTGGTTGTCATTCTTGCCGTCATCGGCGGGCTGGGCTACCTCGCGTACATGTTCTTCCCGGATTTCTTCAAGCGCATCGGCTTGGGGTAGGCCTGGGCTGAAGACCGATAACGACTAATCCACCTCCAGGGTTACCGTGATCGATTCGCGGCGTCTGCTGCCTCTGCCGGCACACTTCAATCAGCGATTGGACCTGGCAGGTCTCAAGTTCGCAGGATTGCGACTTCCGACGACGAGTCGTCGGCCACCTGGTGGTGGATCACCGGAATCCTGTTACAGCGCGCTGCGCGAAAACTGGTTTTGCGAGAACTTCGGGTCCAGGCGGATGTCGCGGAAGTAATACTCGGCGATCAACTCGCCGCGTGCGTCCTTCAGCACCGAGCCCACCTGCAGCCAGGTTTCCGTGTCAATGTAGATGGTCAGCTCGTTGACCCCTTCGTCCTCGGGCGGATCGTAGGGAGTGCGGACGATCTTGTAACAAAGGCGGTCGCCCGTTTCCGGAACGCGATAGAGGCCATCGTACCGGACGTGCAGGGCGTTGCGTTTCCTGGCTTCGAGCATCGGCTTCAATGAGCGGACGGTGCCGAGCTTCATGCCGAACTCGGTGACGATGTAGCGGCCGGCGGCCTTGATCTCGCGCGAGTCCACGTCGCGTGCGAAGACTCCGAGGTTGCCCAGCAGGCCGGACGGCCTGGCCAGCATGCGGTTGCCGTTCTCGCCGTGCACGTAGAGGGTGCGCTGGGCCATGCCGACGCCTTGCCGCCAGTTCATGAACACCGAGAACGGCTGCTCGCGGAAGTGCGTTTCCACGACCTCGGTCGGCAGCAGCCTGCTGAAAACGCGCTCGCGCTTCTGCATGATGGCGCTATAGGCTTTCACCTCGGCATCATAACGGTCGATGCACATTTGCAGGAAAGCGGGCACATCGCGGCGAATCAGGTCCTCGATGGCCTGTTGCCGGCGGATGCTGACTTCACGCAGCGGTTCCCAGGGAATGGTGGCGGGGAACGGCACAAACGGCGCGGCGGACAGGCACTTGAAAAGCTCCTGGCCCGGCAGCGATGCCTTGGGCAAGTAGGCGGACGCAACCTGCGCGACCGGACCGCCTTCGCCTGCCGTTTCAGTGCAATCCTGACAACGGCGATCCTGCAAGAACAGGCAGATCGGCAGGAACAGCAGCAGGCGAGCCATGCGAAATCCTCCTGTCGCCACGCGCGCTCCCCATCATTCAATCGGCCACCGCTGGCGTCGGGTTGCAGCCGTCCGGGCCGATTTCGCGTTCAACCTTCAGCGCCGCCATGAGTTATCCCACTCGCGACCGCTGCTTTCCCAGCTTGCGCAAACGCCAGGGGCGGGATTCTTGCCGTGACTCAAGGGGCCCGAGACTCCATGGATACCCTGACAAATCGCAATCCAGGAGCAAACGTTTCACCCTGTCAGTCTAGCCGATTCCATTTTGCGATGAAATAGACAACCTGGGCAAGGTCGTCCGGCCAAGGGTCTTGTCAAGCAACCATATCATGGGTAGAAGCATGCTCGAAAGCCGGACTTACGGGGTGCGGAGCGTTGCGACGGACTGGTTGGCTAATCCTGATGGTGATCGCCGGGAGCGCCTTGAGTGCGTGCTCGGGGTGCGCGCTCGGTCATCGGCCGGCGCCGCTGGGCTGGGTGCCCTGGGAGCAAGGTGTGATCTTTGTGGCCGACGGCGCCGGCGATTTTCGCGCCGCATCTCAGTCTATTCGCAAGGCGGTCGGCGAGGCGGGCCTGCCCATCCGGGTGGACCCATTCATCTGGTCCCACGGCTTCTGCCGTATCTTCCGGGACGAGTTGCACTACACCTACGCGCGCTGGCAGGGGCAGCGGCTGGCAGCGGAGATCATGGCGTTCCGCCAGGCCCATCCTGGCGAGAGGGTCCACGTGGTCGGCCATAGCGCAGGCGCCGTCGTCGTCCTGGCTGCCGCCGAATCTTTGCCGCCGCTGAGCCTCGATAGCATGGCTCTGCTCGCGCCGTCGCTGTCGGCGAATTACGACCTGCGGCCGGCCCTCAAGAGCGTGCGCGGCCACCTCGACGTCTACTACAGCTGCATGGACTGGGTCTACCTTGGAGTCGGCACGCAGATTCTGGGCACACCCGATCGCGGCAGAGTGCCGTCCAGCGGGCGCATCGGCTTCACGGCGGTTCCAGCCTGCCCCGAGGATGCCTGGCTGCTGGGAAAACTGCGGCAGCACGCCTGGGAACACCACGATGTCACCGTCGGCAACCACGGCGGTCACTACGGTGCGTACCAGCAAGGTTATTTGCGTACGCTCGTCTTGCCGCGGCTACTGGAAGGCCCGCCGGCCGGCGTGACGGTTGTGCCTGGCGAGGTGATTCCAGAGCTACCGCCGCCGCGACTGTTACCGAAATGACCCAGGAATGATCCGGGGCACGACGATCACGGCGTGAATCTTTCCTCTTCGGCGGTGTCCCGCGAGGTGTTGACCTTGGTGTCGCGCCGGACGTGGGAGCGCTGTGGATGAAAGGACGAATTCTCTTCGACCACAACCTGAAACACCAGCGGCCCGATTTGAACCTGATCGCCTATCTGCAGAATCCGATCACCGACGACGCGGACGCCGTTGACCAGCGTGCCGTTGGTACTCCCCAGGTCGCGAAGCGATACGGCGTTGCCGTTGATGCGCAGCAGGCAATGCTGCCGGCTCACCCATTCGCTATCAGGGCGAACATGACACTCGGGTCCCCGGCCGAAGACGTACTCTCCGTCCGGAAAAAGTAGATGTTGGCCGCGTGCCTTTCCTTGCACGACGAGCAATTTCACATCCATGGCGATTCCTTTTCCACGGGATGCTGGGTCGAGTTGTTGGCATTGTATCGCAGAGTCCAGCACCCGCCACCTGTAATTCCAAAAGCGCAGCCTTTTGGCCAGGCTATGAGCGCAACAGCCACTCGGCGGTGAGCAGCAACGCCAGGCCGAGTAGCGACATCAGGATTCGACACGAATTGAAGCGAATCATGACGTCGTGCACGGAGAGGTTGCAGTATTCTTTCACCATCCAGAAACCGCTGTCGGCCGGTTGCGTCATGAAGGTGACGCCGTTGGCGACCGCGAGGACCAGCAGTGTTTCCTGGCCTGGCATGTCCTCGGCGAAGCGCTTGAGGATGGCCGACGCCGTGAGAATGGACGCTGTCGCGGAGCCCAGTGCGATGCGCATCAACACCGAGACCAGGTAGCAGACCAGCACCGGACTGAGGGGCAAATCGCGGAAGCGCTCGGCGATGTACTGGCCGGCGCCGGTCGCCTGGATGACCTGCATGAAGCCTCCGGCCGCCCCGAAGAGAAACAGCACGCCACCCACGTCTTGCAAGGCGTCCCCTGCGATCTTGGCCAGCTGACCGCGGCTCATGCCTCGTCCAATGCCAAGCCACAGGAACGCCAGTCCCGTCGGCACGAGCAAGGCCATCGTCGGGTGTCCGAGGAATTGAAGCCATGCCAGCGGCGCAGCGATATGAAGCGGCGGCCAGCCGGCAATGAACTCGCGATGCGCCAGCGGCGCTAGCATCCAGCCTGGCAAATGCTCTTTTTGCAATTCCAGTGCAAAGCCAAGGATACTGAGAAACAACGGCATCGTGACGATGGCGACGCACGAAAGGAACGACGGCAACGGCCGTGCGGCATTGCCTGTCGGCTCCGCCGGAGAACGGGGGGCGGACAGGTGCGGCGGAACTTCGACGAACTGTCGCCGTGCCCACCAGCGGCCCGGCCCAAGCCAGCCAAACAGTGCCAGCGGCACCCCCATCAAGGCGCCGAAGATGATGGTCTCGACCATGACGCGCCCGGAATTATCGCCGGCCAGCGACTTGACCGCGCCAACGATGCCAGGGTGCGGCGGCACCAGTGAATGCGTCACTCCAAGGCTGAAGCACAATGGCAAGACAAAGTGCAAGAGCGATTGCCCCGTTTCGCGCTGCAGTCGCCACATGATGGGAATGAGCACGAGAAAGCCGACATTGAATAGTACCGGGATGCCGATGAGATATGCCGCCAGGAGGATGGCCAGGGACGCGCGGGCAGGACCAAAGGCCTTGACCAGGGTGCGGGCAATGACCTCGGCGGCGCCCGTGGCATCGAGGATGCGTCCGAGCATCGCTCCCAGTGCCAGGATGATGGCCACGCCGCGCATGATGTCACCGACCCCCCTCGAGATCGTGTCAAGCACGACCAGAGGCGTCAGGCCCGCGCCCAGTCCCAGCCCGATGCTCACCACCAGCAGCGCTGCGAAGGCATTGAGCTGGTAGCGAATGATCAGGACCAGCAGCAAGCCAAGGAAGAGAAGGGTACAGATGGCGGGCCAGGCATCGCTCATGTTCTTCCTTATACGCGGCAATTCTGCGTCGGGCAACTTCACGCCGCTTTGTGAGCTAGAGTTGAGAGTAGATATTGCCGTCTGCCGCTCGGTGCCCGGCGCATCGCAAGTAGTCCATCGAACGGAGAGATCATGCAGGGTTCTGTCTGGGTTCAGCTGTTGCAGCGCATTCCGGAGAAGCAGTATGAGAATCTCGTGCTGGTGACCACAGCCGGCGCCGAGATCATGGTGCAGCGGATCATCTGTCACGAAGAGAGCTTCATGATCCTGCGCGGCCGGCCCGCCGGTTCAACCGAGGTCGCACGCACCATCCTCTTGCCATTCGATCAGCTCAATTATCTCGCGTTCCACAAGCCGATTCTGGAACGGGACGTACTGTCGATGTTTGCGACCGAGAGCACCGTCGTGCCAGCGCCGCCGAGCAAGCCGAATGCCGATACGCCGCGCGAGGATTTAGAGAACGCCCCGGAAGAAAGCCCGTCAGTAACAGCGGAATCATCCGCGCCATCGCAGCCGGCATCTCAGCCTGAGGCCAGCCGTTCGGGGCCGCCGTCCAAATCGATCTTGCTCGCGCGACTGCGTGCCCGCATTGGAAAGAAATAATCGCTGGGGCGGCGCGCTCGCCGGGATTCCCGCAAGTCGCTATTCTCTGGGTATGACAACCGTTACATCTCAGTCCACTGCCGCGCTTGCCGTCAAGCCCGCGGGTGTTCAGCCAGGCGGCGGCTGGTGCGTGAGTATCGAACTGGCCTGGGCACGCTGCCGCCGCCGCTTGCTGCGCTGGTTTCGACCCGGCTATGTGCGGCGGATGGCCGACAAGCGGCAAGGCGATTGTCCCGGCTGTCCGCATGATATCATCGACGCTCGGGATCTGAAATACTGTCGCAACGTGTGCGGTTTCTGGTTTCATCGCCAGGACAGTCCATTCCGCACGCGCGGCCCGTTTGGCCTGGCTCGCTACGGCCTGGCGGAACTGCTGATCTTCTCGCTGCTGCTGGGAGTCGCCGCTGTCTGCCTGGCAATCGCGGGCGCGATGCTTCACTGGTCGGCCTGGCTGGGACTGTTTCCCGTTGTCCTTGCCTGGCTAGAGATTGTCTACTTCTTTCGCGATCCGCAACGCAGCATCCCGGACGATCCGCACGCGCTGGTTAGCCCAGCCGACGGTACGGTGACGAATGTCGAGGAAGTGGTCCAAGACGATTTTCCCGGCGGCCGGGCCTTGCGCATCAGCATCTTTCTGTCGATCTTCAACGTCCATGTCAACCGCATCCCGCGAAGTGGTCGAGTTGTCGATGTCCGCTACTTTCCAGGCGCGTTCCTGGACGCCCGCAATCCGGAAAGCGCCGTGCGCAACGAGCAGCTATGGATCGACATGGTCGAGGCTGACACCGGCCGACCAATGCGTGTCAAGCAAATCTCGGGTGCCATCGCGCGCCGCATTGTCTGCTGGCTCAAAGCAGGAGATGAAGTTGCCAGGGGAGAACGGTTGGGCATGATCAAGCTGGGATCGCGTACCGACCTGCTGCTGCCCGCCGACGCCGCCATGGAAGTCCTTGTCAAACCCGGAGACAAGGTGCGTGGTGCGGCGACCGTCTTGCTGCGGCTGCCCTGAAGCTGTAGTCAACGCGCAGACATTGGCTTCTTTCTCGACGCGCAACACGTCCAGACTCTTCCATCTGGTTTGCTTCCAGCCGGGCAACGATCCTGGGCATCCAATGTGTCGCTACTTGGCCGGCAAGGTTGCGACGAAGGCAAGCGCCCGCGACACCCAGTCCTTGACCGCGGCTTCGTCGGCCACACTTTCCCGCTCCACCATCACCCAGCCTTTCATCGCCTTGCCGGTGATGTCAAACGGCCTTACGTGTGGCTCCAGCAGAGCCTCCTCCGCCTCATCCCGCCCGAGACGCGCAATCAGCGAGTCCTTCCAGACTGCGACGAGCATGTTGCCGTGATGCAGAAAGCCAAGCCCGCCGAACATCTTCTTTTCCTCGATGCCTTTCTTGCGGCGCAGGGCGGCGCGGATGCGGGCTGCCAGGGATTCGTCGAAGGCCATGGTCTCTCCAGCCGCTGCTAGCGGCTCATCTGGCGGTGGTGGCGTTAGGCCAGTCACGCTTGTGCCCGGGGCGTACAAGTCAACCGCTTCCGGCTTCGATGACGATCAGCCCGGCCTGGCACACGACGGATTTGAGGTGGGTGCCGGCGCTGATACCGTCCTCGGCAAGCATCTTGTCCAGGTCGGCCAGGATGGTGTCGTCTTCCACCGTGACGCCATCGTTCTTCTTGGCGGCCTCGGCGATGATTTTCATGAGGGCGCTCTTGAAGATGTTGCCGGGCATGCCCATGGCACGCAGCGACGCCAGCCGGGCACTGAGCTTGCCGTCGCGCACCCCTAGCTCCCACTGCGCCTCGAAGTTGACGTTCACGAACATCGGGTAGACGCCCTTGACCGTGGCCCCTTCGGGCGCGAGTCGCACCTCGAGCTTCTCGACCGGCGAGTCCTTGGGCAGCTTGTTCCTGGCGAGCGCGTTCACGTCTTGCTCGGTGAAGCTGATCTTCAGCGCGTGGATTTCCATGTCGTCCCCCTTGGCAATCAGGTTACCGAGACGCTGGATGGGGACAAGACCAACGGCCCGCGATGACGGCAAGTCCGCGACCTGTACAATGTCAGCGGCATGAAGATTCTCGTCACCGGCGGCGCGGGGTACATCGGCAGCCACACGGTCCGGTTGCTGCTGGAGCGCGGCCACGAAGTCTGGGTTTACGACAACCTCAGCACCGGACATCGCGCCGCTGTGCCGGCCGAGATTCTGCTGACCGGCGAACTGAGCGAATTGCATCGACTCGATCACGTCTTGATGGAGAAACGCATCGCGGCGGTTGTGCATTTCGCTGCCTCCACCTACGTCGGCGAATCGATGACCGATCCCGCCCGTTATTATCGCAACAACCTCGTCAACACGCTGAACCTGATGGAGTGTCTGCGGCGGCAGGGCATTGGCCGATTCGTCTTCTCCAGCACGGCCACCACTTTCGGTACACCTGAGCGCGTGCCCATCACCGAGGACGAACCGCAACGGCCAATCAACCCATACGGGAACACCAAGCTGGCCGTCGAGCGCGCCCTGGCGGACTATGCCCGCGCCTATGGCTGGGGCTACGCGGCCCTGCGCTATTTCAATGCTGCCGGCGCCAGCCCGAGCGGCGACATCGGCGAAGATCACGATCCGGAGACGCACCTGATTCCGCTGGTGATCTGGGCTGCAATGGGACGCAGGCCACACATCGAGATATTCGGGACCGATTATCCCACGCCGGACGGCACCTGCATCCGCGATTACATTCACGTGGACGACCTGGCCAGCGCCCACATTCTTGCGCTCGAGAGACTGGAGCCCGGCAAGGGGCTGTGCTACAACCTGGGTATTGGCCGCGGCTATAGCGTTCGTGAGGTCATCAAGGCCGTCGAAGCGGTGACCGGCAAACCGGTCCCTGTCAAGGAAGGCCCGCGCCGGCCTGGCGATCCCGCCAGCCTCGTCGCGAGCTGCGACAAGATACAACGCGAGCTGGGCTGGAAGCCGAAGCACGCCGACCTCAAGAGCATCGTCGAGACGGCGTGGAACTGGCATCGCGAGCATCCGAAGGGCTTCAAAAAGTAAGACTCAGCAGTTTAGCAAAGTCATGGCCACATCAGCATCACTTGCCGGCCGGGTCGCTCTGGTCACGGGCGGCGGCAGCGGCATCGGGGCGGCGATCTCTCGGACGCTGGCGGCAGCCGGGGCCACCGTCGGCGTGCATTATCACTCAAGCGAGGCAGATGCACATGCGACACTCAATGAAATCATGCAGGGCGGCGGCAAGGGGCACCTGCTCCAGGCTGATCTATCTCAGGAAGCGCAAGCCATGGCCGTCGTCGATCGCCTCGTCGAGCAGGCGGGACGGCTCGATATTCTCGTCAACAATGCAGGGTCGCCAGTGGAGTTCACGCCCATCGAGAAATGCTCGACCGAGCTATGGCGGCGCATTTTCGACGTCAACGTCACCTCGGCGTTCTGGGTCACGCGGCAGGCGATTCCACATTTGCGAGCAAGCGGCAAGGGAGCGATTGTTAATAACCTGTCACTGTCGGTCCAGACCGGCGGAGCCGGCGGCGGCGGCCCGTACGCGGCCGCCAAGGGCGCGCTACAAGTCATGACTCGAACGCTCGCGCGCGAACTCGCTCCGCAGGTGCGCGTCAACGCCATCATGCCCGGCGTCATCGCCACCCGCCATCACGAGATGTACAGCAATCCAGCCAAGATGGAAGATTACCGCAGGCAAACCCCGCTTGCCCGCAACGGCGCCGCTGGCGAAGTCGCCCAGGCCGTCCTTTTCCTTTCCAGCGACGCCGCCAGCTTCATCAACGGCGCCCTCATCGACATCAACGGCGGACGATTCCTGCGGTAGGCCATTGCCCCACCTTTCCAGGCCGACGTCGCTTGCCCAGCCTTGTTGGCATTGGACAAGGCAGTCCGGCGTGGCTCAAGCAAATCAGTCGGTCTCAATCCGGGCTGGTTTCAGGGCAGCCGCGTGGCTATAGGCAGTCTGGCGATTGAATTCATGGGAGGACATGGGCGATGAATCCCTGCATGCGGCTGGCAGTCGTGGCCTGTTTGTTCGGCATTTCTTGCGGGTCCGCAGAAGCAGGCCCCTGGATCTTCCGCTGGCAAAAGGGGCAATCACTCACCTACCGTGTCCAACACGACACCAAGGTAACCGATGTCTTGCCTGGGAGCCGGCTGGTAATGGCCTCGCGGCTGAGTCTCGTCAAGCGCTGGGAGATCGACACGGTCGATGACCAGGGCACCGCGACCATCCGTCTCAAGGTAATCGCCATGCGCAATGAGCAATTGCGTCCCAACGCCGAGCCGCTCGTCTTCGATTCGGAGAATCCCGACAAGAGCACGCCCGAGTTGCATGCCCAGATGAGCAAGTTCATCGGCAAGGTCCTCGCTGTCCTGCGGGTGGACGCACAGGGCAACGTGGTCAAGACGCTCGAAGGCTCGGCGACGCAATTCGCATCGGACCTGCCGTTTCTCATTCGCTTGCCGTTTGCGGAGCCGAAAGAAGGACAGGGGTGGGAACGTCCGGCCGATTTTACGCTGGCGCCGCCATTTGGCACGGGAGAAAAATACCAGGCCGTTCAACAGTGCCAGGTCACAAAGCTCAACAACGGACAGGCGCAGCTCCAGGTGTCGACAACGATCAAGAACATGCCCCAGAGTCCGTCAGCACAATTGCCGCTTGTGCAGAAGCAGTCGGCGGGCGAGGTCGCCTTTGACGTCGCCGCAGGACGCATTGTTCGCGCGGACCTGCGCGTGGACCGCGAAATCATGGGGCATCAGGGCCCAGGAAGCAGCTACCGCTTCGAGAGCCGGTATACGGAGCATTTCGTCGACTGATTCGCGGGCTGAGTTGTCGGTGGTTCATTTGCCGATGCAGTACAGATGCTCATGTCCGCGGATGTACAGTCTCCCGTTGGCGACGGCGGGGCTGGCGCGAACAGCCTCGCCGAGACTGCTCTTGCCCAGCAATCGGTACTTCGTCTCGGCGGCGAAGACGTAGACGTCGCCGTCCTCGCTGATCGCCACCATGCGCTTGCCGATCAGGAGCGGCGACGAGCAGAAGCTCGCATCCGGCTGGCGGACGTACCAGACCGACTTGCCGGTCCGGGCCTCAAAGCAGCCGGCCACGCCCTTGTCGTTGATGAAGTACAGGTGATCGCCTCGGTTCAACAGCGATGGCACGTAGGGGAAGTCCTTCTTGTTCTCCCAGGCCAGCCGAGGCTCGATGGTATTGCCGTTGCCATTTAACTTGATGGCCACCATGTGACGGTCACCGCCGCCATCGCCACTGCACGCATAGAGCATGTCGTGAGCGACAATGGGCGAGCCGGTGGTGCGCAGCGGCATCTTGCCGGTAAACTTCCACTTCCACGTCCAGTTTGGCGAGCCCGTGTCCGGGTTATAGCCCCGGATCGATGTCGTGCTGACGACGACCAGCTCTGGAGCGTGCCCTGGCTTCTCAAGAATGAATGGCGCCGAGTAGCAGGCGCGATATGCATCGCGGTCCGCCTTCCAGATAACGGCGCCACTGGCCTTGTCGAAGGCGTACAGCGTCGAGGTCCCATCCTGGTCATTGGCGAGGAAAACCTTGTCCTGGTAAATAATGGGCGAAGCACCGGCGCCATGCTGACTCTTGAAACCACCGAGGTTGTGATGCCACAACTCCTTGCCCTCGAAATCGAAGGCGGCGATGATCACTTCCTTGCCGTTCCAGAAGGCGTTGACCACGACCTTGCCGTCGGTGACCGGCGTCGAGGACGCCTGCGTATTCTTCTGATGAGTGTGCCCCCTGGCAGCCGGGAAGGAACGCGTCCAGCGGACCTTGCCATTGACCGCATCGAAACACGTGAGTTGCCGTTCCTTGCCGTCAGCAGTTGTGCCGTGAATGAACAGGCTGTTGTCGAATATGATCGGCGACGCGTTTCCCGGTCCGGCCAGCTTCACTTTCCAGAGAATGCCATTCTGCGTGCTGAACTTATCGGGGATGCTCGCTTCGCTGGCAATGCCGCCGCCGTTGGGTCCGCGAAAGCGCATCCAGTTATCGGCGACAAGCGGCGCTGCCAGTGACATCATGCCAAGCGCCAAGCCAAACACAATCATCGACGATCGATTCCGCATGAGTTGTCCTCTGGGAGAGACGCACATGAGCAAGGCGGGGTTTCGTCGATTATCGCACAATGGGGAAAAGAGTCAAGCACGGTGGTGCCGTCATGCGGTCATGCCGTTCTCCCAGCCGCTTGCGGAACTTCAGCATCGCCAGGGCGAACATGGCAAGGCCCATGAACCACAAGACAAGGTTGTGCGTCCATAGTTCGCTCCAGCCGGCGCCGCGCAGGATCACGCCGCGCGCCGCGTCAATCAGCCAGGTCGTTGGAAAGATCAAGGCGACATACTGAAAAATCCATGGCATCGAGTTGACGGGGAAGACATAGCCCGACAGGAATATGGAAGGCATCATAGTCCCCATCGCCATCTGACCGGCCGCCTCGCGCGTGCTGACCTGTGTCGAGATGTAAAGCCCGAGCCCGAGCATGGAGAACACGAACGGCAACGTCGAGAATAGCAGTGTCGTCACATGGCCGTTGATCGGAACCTGAAACACCGTGTTCATGAACAGCAGAATTCCGCAGAACTCAAAAAAAGTAAGCACCAGATAGGGCAGCAGCTTGCCCATGATCAACTCCCCGGCCCGCACCGGCGTCATGAACAGCTGCTCCAGTGTGCCGTTTTCCTTTTCGCGGACGATGGCGTTCGCGGAAAGCATGATCGCCATCATCTGCGACATGACAACCATGAGCCCCGGAATGAAGAAATTGGCTGAACGCGTATCTGGATTGAAGAGGATGCGTGGCCGGGACTCCAGCGGCAGCGGTTGGTCCTTCAGGACGCGCTCCAGCGATTCACGCAGGGCCAGGGCATTGCCGACATTCAAGGCCTGGGCAGCGGTGCTCGACTCGGATCCGTCAACCAGGATCAGCAGCTGCATGGTATCACGGCTCTCAAGCTTGCGCGAGAACTCCGGCCGAATCCAGATACCTACCTTGGCTCGCCCAGCCACGATGGCCCGGTTCATTTCCTTCTCGGAGTAGACCTGGCCGACAATCGTGAAATCATCGGTGTTCTCAAAGCGACGGATGAGCTGCTCGCTGTCACGGTTGTTGAGCTGATCAAGCACGATGGTGGGAATGTTCCGGACGTTGGTGTTGATGGCGTAGCCGAGCATGAACAGCTCGAGAATGGGAATGAACACGGCGAAAAAGAGCGTGGCCGGGTCGCGGATGATGTGCAGAAACTCCTTGCGGGCGACCGACGTCATCCGTTGCCAGGAGAAGGACTTGTCCATGAGACTAGTGTAGCAAGAAACGGCCAAGCCCAAGGGGCAGTGAGAATCTAACGCTTCTGCTTGCTCCGTAAATCGATCAGCGCGGTTGCGAAAGCATCGCCGAGCCGGATGAAGAATCTGCCGCTGCCCATGTAGTGATACGGACGATCGCTGCCGACCAGGGAGAATTCGAGGACATGCTTGGTCCAACCCTTCTGGAAAATGGCCAGTGCCTCCAGGTCGAAGAATTGATAACTCTCGACGGCGGCTACGCTGTCCTTGAATTCCGGCGCCGCGGCCGCCTGGCGCTGTGCGACGGAAACGGCATTCTTGTCCACGCTCTCCTTCGTCACGCCTGTCCCCATCACGCCTATTACGAATGGCAAATTCGGGACCTGATACTCCCGACGCACGTCCTTCACGAAGGCGATCAAGTTGTTCTTGTAGTTATCGCGGAAGGCCGGCGAGAATTGATCGTTGAAGCCCTGGAACCAGATAAAGCCAGCAATCTCATGACCGACGCTTGCATCATAATCGGGATGGTGCCTGGGTAAACTCTTGAGCACTTCCTGGACGGTCGCGTTCATGAGTCGATAGTAGCGGCCAGCGCCGTCCTTGATTTTCTGGACGTTTCCTTTCTTTTGCTCGTCCTTGCTCAATTCGTACGGTCCGGCCGAAGGTGGACGAAAGTCGTAATGCAGAGACTTTCCACCCCAGGAGGTCTTGATCAACAAGATCGGCGCGTCGAGCTCTTGTTCCAGCGCAAGGCCAAAGCCGAGTTCCGGGCCGATCTTGTCGGCGCTGCCGCCGTAACCGACAGTTAGCGGCCCGGACCTGCGATGGGAGTCGCCAATCGAAGTGATGTAGACACGTTTCGATACTGTGAACGCATCCTTGATTCTCTTGCTCGTAACCGGTCACGGGTCGATATAGCTCGGAATCGTGGTTTCGGGTACTGTTGCGGTTGGCATGGATGCTCCACCGACAGTATCGGCAGAAGTGTTGGCATCGCTGCCGCCTGAAGTCCTTGCTTTGATCAAGTGGCAGGCGGAGCAGATTCGCGTGCTGACCGCGCGCGTGGCGGAACTCGAAGCCAAGCTCGGCAAGAATCCCAGCAACTCGTCG
>Ga0194121_10002615_pt1 | contig 28390 bp, 25 predicted proteins | sample TA2MahCa50mmetaG_FD_148609 | JGI IMG/M metagenome (GOLD analysis project Ga0194121, IMG submission 148609) | Freshwater microbial communities from Lake Tanganyika, Tanzania - TA2015020 Mahale Deep Cast 50m | ecosystem: Environmental > Aquatic > Freshwater > Lake | place: Tanzania: Lake...
ATCAAGAGTTCTGTTATATATTCTTCAGCCTTCTTGATAATCCGACTATCAACTTAGGTCGTGCACTCACCGGTCGCGCGGTGACGCGTCCGTAGCAAATATGGCGTCGGGCCCGCCATGCGGGCACCTTCAGAGGAGGGAACCGATGGCCCTGGAGGCGTGGGGCATCCCCCTCGACGTCGTGCAGGACGGCGTCAACATCGTCGTGCGCGCGTCGGTCCCGGGCGTCGACCCGAAGCAGATCAGCGACGCCCTCGAGGCCGGCACCCTGGTCATCAAGGCCGAGACCCGCTCGGAAACCGGGTCAAAAGACGCGCGAGTACCTGGTGCGTGAGCGCCGCCCGGGCCAGTTCTACCGTGCCGTGCGCCTGCCGCACACGGTCGGCCATATCTGGATATCGGCGTACCAATGACCTGGGCACGGCGGCCAGCCGCCCCGGGCCCGTACGTTGCCCGCGGGGTACCCACGGAAGTCAGCGCATTTCGTTGACCCCTCATGCGGTCGTTTGCTAGTTTTTGCTGGCACCCAACTGACGACGTGACAGGACAGGCCCTGCCAATTGACCACCCCTTGTACGGCCCCCAAGCCGCCGCCGATGCCAGGCTTCTTCGGCAGGTACCAGTCGGCAATCGACCAGGCGATGCGGTCGAACCTGCGGCCGCGGCAGGCACCGCTGTTCACGACCCTGCGCTACTACCTGGGATGGGTCGACACCGAGGGGAACTACGACCCCCAGCCCGCCGGCAAGCGCGTCCGGCCAACGCTGTGCATGCTCGCCTGCGAGGCGGCCGGTGGCGAGCCAACCTCCGCGCTGCCCGCGGCCGTGTCCCTGGAGTTCGTACATAACTTCTCGCTCGTTCACGACGACATCGAAGACAACGACCGCACCCGCCACCACCGGCTCACGGTCTGGGCGGTCTGGGGCATCCCGATCGCGATCGATTCCGGGAACGCGTTCCTCGGGATCGCCAACCTGGCCGTTGCCCGGCTACGCGAGAACGGCATCCCCGCGGCGGTCGCGGTTGAAGTCGGGAGCGCGATCGCCGACCACTACCTGAAGATGGTCGAGGGCCAGTACCTGGACATCTCCTATGAGGAACGACTGGAAGTCTCGGTAGATGAGTACCTGGCGATGATACGGAGCAAGACCGGCGCGCTGATCGAGTGCTCGGTCTACGCAGGCGCCCTGGTCGGCGGCTGGAACCGCCGCGACCGCAAGCTGATCGACGCGCTGCGCAACGTCGGGCGGTCGCTCGGTTACGTCTTCCAGATACGCGACGACGTCCTGGGCGTCTGGGGCGGCCAGGAGACCGGCAAGCCGGTCGGCGCCGACATCACCCGCAAGAAGAAGTCCCTCCCCGCCGTGCATGCAATCTCGACGGCGCGCGGCGCGGCGCGGGCAAAGATCCTCGAAATCTATCGAAAAGACAGCATCGAGGGCGAAGACCTCGCACGCGTGCTCCAGATCATGGACGACCTCCGCACGCAGGCGTACTGCAATGCGCTGGCAGCCGAGCACTGGCAGGCCGCCAAAAGCGTGCTAGAGTCATCCGAACTTGCGGATGGCTCTCTCACGAACGGAACCGCCGGGGACTTCATTGAGCTGGGCGAATTCCTGCTGGCCCGGCAGGCTTAGCGGCCAGAGCCTGCAACGGCAGCTCGAAACTACCCGGCGCGCGCGCCCGGCGCGCGGGAGGCATCGATGGCACGACCGGTAGAACTCGCGGTCCGCATCGGCTGGTACATCGTCAAGAACAAGTACCTGCGCGGGCGGAAGCGATTCCCCCTTGTCACGATGCTCGAGCCCCTCGAGGCCTGCAACCTCGCCTGCGAAGGCTGCGGCCGCATCCGCGAGTACGAGAACGTCATCCACCGCCAGCTGACGGTGGAAGAGTGCCTGGCCGCCGTCGAAGAGTCGGGCGCGCCGATCGTTTCGATCGCCGGCGGCGAGCCGACCATCCACCCCCGGATCGCCGACATCGTAAAGGGCATCATCGCCCGGAAGCGCTTCGTGTACATGTGCACGAACGCCCTCGTCATGACCAAGGTCATGAAGGAGATCCCGCCCTCCAAATTCTTCTGCTGGGTGATCCACCTGGACGGCACCGGCGGCAACCACGACATCGCCGTGTCCCGCAAGGGCGTCTACCAGATCGCCATGCGCAACGCCGAAAAGGCGATCAAGGCGGGATACCGGGTCTGCTCCAACACGACACTGTTCAAGGGCAGCAATCCGGACGATCTTCACGACCTGTTCAAGAAGTGCTCCGACATGGGGTTCGAGGGCTGCATGGTCTCCCCCGCCTACGACTACCAGGCGGTCCCCAACCAACAGCTGTTCCTTACCCGCAAGCAGGCCATCGACGTCTTCAAGCAGGTCCTCTCGCCCGACAAGCGGCTGGGCATCAAGTTCTACAACAACCCGCTCTTCCTGCAGTTCCTGCGCGGCGAACGCAGCTACCCGACCTGCACGGCGTGGTCGAACCCGACCTATACGATCATGGGCTGGCGCAAGCCCTGCTACCCGCTCGCCGACGGCCACACCCAGAAGCTAGACGATCTGATGTCCAAGCAGCTCTGGGACCAGTACGGCAACGCCGAGAAGGACCCACGCTGCGCGAACTGCATGATGCACTGCGGGTTCGAGTCGGCCACGATCTTTGGCGCGCTGCAGCGACCGCGTGACGCGTTCGACCTGGTCAGGTCGGGCGCGATCACGAAGAGCGGCATCACGGCGGCCTGAGCGCCTGACAGACCGCCGGCAACCCGACATGGCCGAAGACGCGCCCGTCCTGGTGTTCCTGGCTGCGCTGCACGACGAGGTCGCGCCCGCCGTGGAACGCCTCGGACTCGAAGCCTTGGAAGCGCCCGGCGGGATGCTCGCCTACGGCAATCCTGAGGCGACTCCCGCGCACCGGATCGTGGTCACCGGCTGGGGCGAAGCAAGCGCTTCCGCCGGCGCACGCTGGTCGATCAATACGCTGAAGCCGTCGGCGCTGGTGTCCGTCGGCTATTCCGGGGGCACGCGCGGTGGGATCGGTCCGGGCTCCCTGGCGATCGGAACATCGGTGGTCCGGATCCGCCGCAACGATGCCCCGTCGACGGAGGAACCGGTCGCGTCCGATGGCGCCCTGGTGTCGCTGGCCCGGCGCGTGCTCAGCGGCGCCGGTTTCGAGTCCCACGAAGGCGCGCTCGGGACGACCCCGGTCATCGCCGAGTCGGCTGCGCAGAAAAGCGCCATCGGCCTGGCGACTGAAGTCGTCGCAGTGGACCTCGAGTCATGGCATTCGGCGCGCGTCGCAAGCCACGCAGGTGTGCCCTTTGTCGCGGTGCGGGGGGTCGTCGACCCGGTTGAGGCCGACTTGCCCGGATTCGTGTCGAAACTGGCCCCGGGCCCGCGGCCGCCCTCCGCCCTGCCCGCCATGCGCTACGTCGCCCGGCACCCGACCCGCCTCGGATCGGTCGTCCGGACCGGATTGGCGGCTTTGAAAACCAGGCGAGCACTGGCCTGGTTCATCCAAGCCTACGCGGCGGCGTGGGCCTCCGGCCTGAAGCCGCCGGACGCTCCGGCGGAGAGATGAAGCTCCTCGTGACCGGCGCGACCGGCTTCATCGGCGGCGCCGTCGCGCGGCACCTGCTGCAACAGGGACACACGGTGCGGGCGCTTGCCCGGCCCGCCCACGCGCCCGAAGAGATCGCCGGCCAGGGGTACGAGCCCGCGCCGGGCGATCTGCTCGATCCGGCGTCACTGGAGCGCGCCACCGACGGCGTCGACGGGGTTTTTCACGTAGCGGCCCTGTACAGCTTCTGGCAGCGCGATCCCTTGGCCATCTACCGCGTCAACGTGGACGGGACGCAAAACCTCCTCGAGGCCTCCCGGCGTAGCGGGGTCCGGCGCGTGGTGTTCACCAGCAGCGTTGGCGTCCTGCGTGCGCCTGAGCAAGGCGAGCTGGCCGACGAGACCTTCCTGGCAAAGCCCGGGGAGTTGCCGGACCACTACCACCGCTCTAAGCTGCTGGCCGAACAGACCGCGCTGGGTGAAAACGGGCGCGGGCTGGAAGTCGTGGCGGTGAACCCCACCGCGCCGGTCGGCCCCGGTGACATCAAGCCGACGCCCACCGGGCGCATCATCCTGGAGTTCCTGGGGCGTCGCACGCCGGGGTACGTGGGGGTCGATCTGAACATCGTCGATGTACGTGATGTCGCCGCAGGTCACCTGGCCGCGTTCGAACGAGGCCGGGCCGGCGAACGATATCTGCTCGGCAACCTGAATACCGACCTCGCCGATATCTACCGGCGCCTCGCCGCCGTCACCGGCCTGCGCAGGCGCCCGGTGCGCGTGCCCTACCCACTCGTCCTGATGGCGGCCTACGCCGACCAGTTCGTCGAGGGCCGCATCCTCCGCCGCACTCCATTCCTGCCCCTGGGCGCCGTTCGGGCCACCCGCCACCGGATGCACGTGGACTGCAGCAAGGCGGTCCGCGAGCTGGGGGTCCCGCAGTCGTCGCCCGACCGGGCCTTGTTCGACGCCGCAAGCTGGTTCGTGAGCAACGGGTATGCCGGCGGGGTGAAGCTCCCGGCGCCGGCCGGGGAGGCGCCGTGACCACGCTCGGGCAGTACGCGCTCCCCACGGTCAGGGCGGGCCTCGCGGAAGGGCCCCGGCGGGTGCCTGCCGCCGACCCCGCCCGCCGCCTGGCCGGCAAGCCGCTCTCGGACGCCGTCGACCGCATGATCTCTCGTTCCCAGCGTTACCTCCTGGACCGGCAGTCGCCGGAGGGGTTCTGGTGGGGCGAACTGGAATCCAATCCCACGATGGAAGCGGAGTACATCTTCCTGGCCCACTTCCTGGGCGTCAGAGATGACCGCCGGTGGCAGAAGATCCGCAACTTCATCCTCGGCAGGCAGCAGCCGGACGGCGGCTGGAACCAGTACTACGGCGGGCCCAGCGACCTCAGCACGACGTGCGAGTGCTACCTGGCGCTCAAGATGGCGGGAGTGGGGGCCGCTGATCCGGCGCTCGAGCACGCAAGGGCATACGTCCTCGCCAGGGGCGGCGTCGAAAAGGCCCGGGTCTTTACCAAGATCTGGTTCGCCCTGCTGGGCCAGTGGGACTGGCGCGGCACGCCCTACCTGCCACCCGAACTGGTGCTGATCCCGAGCGGGCTTCCCTTCAATATCTACGAATTCGCGATGTGGTCGAGGGCGACGATCGTGCCGATGTCGGTCCTGCTTTCGCGCCACCCAACCCGCCCGGTCGAGCCCGGCGCCGCGCTCGACGAGCTATTCCCCAGGGGACGTTCGGGCGCCAGCATCGAGCTGCCCAACCCGGGCGGCCTCGGGATCGAAAGGTTGCTCTACGCGGCCGACCGGATCCTGCGCCACGGCGAACGGCTGCCATGGCTGCCGGCAAGGCGGCGCGCACTGGCCACCATCGAAAAGTGGATCGTGGAGCGGCAGGAGGCCGACGGCTCGTGGGGCGGCATCCAGCCGCCCTGGGTCTACAGCCTCATGGCCCTGTCGGTGCTCGGCTACCCGACTTCGCACCCCGTGATCCAGAAGGGGCTTGAGGGATTTGAACGGTACGGGATCGAAGACGACGAGACCTGGCGCCTGCAGCCATCGATGTCGCCACTGTGGGACACCGGGCTCACCATCAACGCTCTCCTGGATTCGGGGCTGCCCGGCGATGATCCGTCGATCGTGCGCGCGGCCGACTGGCTGATCGCCCACCAGATCCACCGGCCGGGAGACTGGACGGTCAAGGCGCGCGACGTCGAGCCGGGCGGATGGGCGTTCGAGTTCGACAACGACACCTATCCCGACACCGACGACGCCGCGGAGATCCTGCTCGCGATCGGGCGCGCCGGGGCGACCGACCCGCCGGCCCGGGAGGACGCGCTGCGACGCGGCATCCGCTGGATCCTGGGCATGCAGAGCGCCAATGGCGGCTGGGGTGCATACGACAAGGACAACACCAGCAACGTCGTGACCAAGCTGCCCTTCTTCGACTTCGGTGAGACCATCGACCCGCCCAGCGTCGATGTGACCGCCCACATCGTCGAGATGCTCGGGCTACTCAAGGAGCCGGTGGATACGCCCCAGGTCCGCAAGGCGCTGGCCTACATATGGCAGGAGCAGGAGTCCGACCACTGCTGGTTCGGGCGCTGGGGCGTCAACTACGTCTACGGGACCGGCGCAGTCCTTACGGCCCTTGCCGCGATCGGGCACGACATGACGGAGCCGCGCGTCGTACGCGCGGTCGAGTGGATAAAGGCCAGCCAGAACGCCGACGGAGGGTGGGGCGAAACGTGCGCCTCTTACGCAAACCCGGCGCTGCGGGGTCAGGGGCCATCGACCCCTTCCCAGACCGCCTGGGCGCTACTCTCTCTGGTCGCAGCCGGAGAGGCCGGTTCGGAATCAGCCATGCGAGGCGTGAACTACCTGCATCAGACCCAGCTGGCGGAAGGCGACTGGGAGGAGGCGGAGTTCACCGGCACCGGGTTCCCTGGCTACGGCGTGGGTGGCAGGCGCTTCTTCACGCCTGACGGCGCCGGCGAGCGCCTGATCCCGGACGGGCTGCCCGCAGGATTCATGATCAAATACCACATGTACCGCATCTACTGGCCGCTGATGGCGCTGGGCCGATACCGGCGGGCAAGCGCGACCGGAAAATCGTAGAATCAATTAGTTCAAGCCAAAGACGTTCGGTGAGAGGGATCTCAGGTTGCATTCAGTATGGGCTATGCTAGCTAACCGGCCGGCGCGTGCCCGAGCGCGCGGGCTTCGATTACGGTGGACTAACGAGGTCGCAATTTGAGGGCTTTCACGGAGACGCTCACGTTCGAAGCGCAAAAGTCTCCCGAATTCATCGATATCACTGACCGGGTCGTAGAGGCTCTGGTGCGTTCCCAGGTCAAGGACGGCTTCGTCGTCGTCTTCAGCAAGCACACGACGGCCGCCATCAAGATCAACGAGAACGAACCCCTGTTGCTCCAGGACATGGCCAACTTCCTGGAACGGGTCGCCGCCAAAGACGCCTACTACGGGCACAACGACTTCGCCATTCGGACCGTGCACATGCACGAGGACGAATGCCCCAATGGCCATGCCCATTGCCAGCACCTGATGCTCGGCACCAGCGAAACCGTTCCGGTCGTCGGAGGACGGCTCAGCTTCGGCCAGTGGCAACGAATCTTCCTTGTAGAACTGGACATCCCGCGCCGCCGGGAGGTCGTGGTCCAGATCCTCGGAACCTAGCCCTGCCCCGCCGGTCGCTCACATCGACCGGGGGCAGCGGGAATCCGGGGAGCCGCCCGCTGAGCACGCCCGGCCAGTTGACCATGCACAACCCCGGCGCTGCGCCGGGCCTCGACGAGGCGATGGCCGCTTGCGAGCGGCTCGCCCGGACGCACTACGAGAACTTTTCGATCGCCACGCGCCTGATGCCGGCGCGGCTGCGCCGCCATTTCTACGCCGTTTACGCGTTCTGCCGGGGCGTCGACGACCTGGGCGACGCCGCCCCGGGCGACCGCCTTTCGCACCTCGACACCTGGGAGCGCCAGCTGCGCCTGTGCTACTCGGGCGCGCCAACGCACGCATATTTCGTGGCACTCAAGGACACCATCGACAGGTTCGAGATCCCCGCCGAGCCATTCTTGAAACTGATCGAGGCGAACCGCCGCGATCAGACCATCAAGCGCCACGCAACGTATCGGGACCTTCTCGACTACTGCGATCACTCAGCGAACCCGGTCGGCCGGATCGTCCTGCACGTCCTCGGCCATCGCGAGCCAGAGCTGCACGCACTCTCCGATCACACCTGTACGGCGTTGCAGCTGACGAACTTCTGGCAGGACGTCTGGCGCGACTACGCAATGGGCCGGATCTACCTGCCGGTCGAAGACATGGCCCACTACCGGGTGACCGAGTCCCAGATCGCCGGTCGCATGGCGACGCCCGAGTTCAAGGGCCTGATGCGGTTCCAGGTCGAACGGGCACGTGACCTGTTCATCAAGGGCACCCCTCTGGTCGACCTCGTGCACGGCTTCGCACGGGTCGACCTCGCCCTGTTCACGGCGGGCGGCATGGCCGTCCTCAAGCTGATTGAAGCCCGCGATTACGACGTCCTGGCCGGCCGTCCCGCGTTGTCGAAGTGGCGTAAGTCGGCTCTCCTGGCGAAGGTCTTCCTCCGGACTAAGCTCGGGCTGCGGCCGCTTGCGCACGGAGGGGCCTGATGGCGGAAAGGGCCGGCGAACTCAAGCGCGCCGCCGCGCGCGACGCCGCAGCCCTGGCCGTCGCCTACGAGCGCTGCCGTGCGATCACCCGCGCCGGCGCCAGGAATTTCTACTACGCATTCCTCACGCTGCCGCGGGCCAGGCGCCGTGCCATCTACGCCGCCTACGCCTTCTGCCGGCTCTGCGATGACATCGCCGACGAGCCGGGGCAGCAGGGTGATCGTGGCCGGCGGCTCGATCGCGTGCGCGCCCGGCTGTCCGCTGCGTTCGAGGGGAAGCCTGAAGGCGAGGTCTTCGTGGCGCTCGCCGACGCCGCGGCGCGCTATCGGATCCCGCAGAGGTACTTCGCGGATGTCATCACCGGCGTGGAGATGGACCTCTCCCCGGCGCGCTATTCGACCTTCGAAGAACTGAAGAACTACTGCTACCACGTGGCGGGCGCGGTCGGCCTGATCTGCATCCAGGTCTGCGAATACTCCGACCAGAAGGCCACCGAATACGCGGTGGACCTCGGCATTGCAATGCAGCTGACGAATATCCTGCGCGACGTTGAACAGGACGCGCATGCGGGCCGGATCTACCTGCCCGCGGAGGACATGGCGCGGTTCGGCTACACAGAGCAGGACCTGGAGGCGGGCGTGGTCGACGAACGCCTGAGGGCGCTCGTCAAATTCGAAGTCGAACGGGCCCGTGGCTACTTTGCCAGCGGGCAGAACCTGCTTCCGCTCCTGGACCGCCGGTCCAGGGCATGTCCGCGGGTGATGTTCGATATCTACCAGGGCCTGCTTTCCCGCATCGAGCGACGTAACTACGACGTCTTCGGCAAGCGAATCTCCTTGAGCAAGCCGGCCAAGCTTTCGATCGTGGCGAGATTATGGCTGCGCAGCCTGATTCCCCTGCCCGGCTAGGTCGGCCGCGCGTAGCGGTTGTCGGCGGGGGGCTGGCCGGACTGGCTACCGCCGTGCGCGCGCTCGGCCTGGGCTGGACGCCGATCGTGCTGGAGAAGCGGCCGTACCTCGGAGGACGTGCGTTCTCATTCGTCGATCGCGAGACAGGCGTGGAAGTCGACAACGGCCAGCACGTGTTCCTGGGCGCGTGCACCGAGTACATGGCATTCTTGCGGGAGATCGGCGCCTGGGAGAACGTAGCGCTCCAGGACCGGCTCGACATCCCGGTGTCGCGGAACGGGCAGGTCGCACGCCTCCGTTGGTCGACCGGACTCCCGGACTCCCTCGGGCTCATGCCGTCGCTGCTCCGCTATCGCCACCTCGGCTTCATCGACAAGCTGCGGGTTGCCTACGGCATGGCCCGCGTGCGCGGCGTTCGCCTCGCCGGCCCGGGATCCGGGCTCGATCGCCACACCTTCGACGCGTGGCTGCGCGCGCACGGCCAGAACGACGCCACCATCAACTACCTCTGGAACCTGATCGTGCTCCCGGCGCTCAATGACGATATTTCGGCGGTCAGTGCTGAAGCCGGGATCATGTTGTTCCAGACGGCTCTCCTGGGCGGCTCGGCCGCAGCCGCGATCGGCTTCTCACGGGTCGCGCTCACCGGGCTCGCGGGCACTGCGGCAAGCCGTGTCATCGAAGCTGGCGGAGGCGAGGTCCGACTTTCCTCCGAAGTCACGCAGGTGGACATCGAGAACGGGGTGGTGAACGGCGTGCGACTGGCGAACGGCGAAGAGGTGGAAGCCGAGGCCGTCGTACTCGCCGTGCCGCACCATGCCTTGAAGCCCCTGTTGCCCCCGGCGATCGCCGGCGATGCTCCGTACTCGCTCGCCGAAAGGCTGGACTCGGCGCCGATCGTGGGCGTGCACATCTGGTACGACGCCCACGTCATCGATGGCGTCTTCGTGGCGGTTCTTGATAGTCCCGTCCAGTGGGTTTTCAATGTGGACGCCATGCACTCCCCTGCCAGCCACCCGAAGCGCGCGCCAGGCGAACCACCGCAGCAGCACGTCGTTGTGTCCCTGTCCGGAGCCTGGAAGTGGTCCCAGATGACACGCGAGGAGTTGAAAGAGGTCTTCGTCCCCGAGATGGCAAAACTCTTCAGGGCGGCGCGGCCGGAGAAAGTGCGGCGATTCCTGAGCGTCAAGCAGGCGCACGCGACGTTCCGCTGTACCCCCGGGTCCGCAGCTTTCCGGCCCGGGCAGCGCACTCCCTTGAAGAATCTGCTGCTGGCGGGCGACTGGACCAGCACCGGGTGGCCTTCGACGATGGAAAGCGCGGTCCGCAGTGGCAACCTGGCCGCGGCTGCGCTGGAACCGCAACAGTGAAGCCGCGCGTCCTGGTCCTCGCACCGTTCGCAGCGCCCTGGCTTTCAAAGCTGGCCGAGAGCTGCGATGTCGTGCACGAGGACTGGCGCCATACGGGCCGGCTGCAGGACCCGGAGGCGCTTGGCGCCCGCCTGCGCAGCGACGGTTTCTTGGCGGTCATCGTCGAGGCCGACTTCCTCTTCGAAGAGACGTTCGCGGCCGCGCCAGGACTGAAATTTGCGGGCATCTGCAGGGCGGCCACGAACCAGGTCGACGTGGCGGCGGCCACCCGGCGCGGGGTTATCGTCGTCAACACGCCGGGACGCAACGCCGTCGCAGTCGCCGAACTGACGGTAGGCCTGATGTTCGCGCTGGCGCGCCGGATACCCGAGGCCGACAGCTACGTGAGATCCGGACGCTGGGAATCTCCGACCGCTGCCTACACGGGGTTGCGCGGCATGGAGCTGGCCGGGCGCACCGCGGGAGTGATCGGCTTTGGCGCCCTCGGACGCGCGGTGGGCACGCTCTGCCAGGCGATCGGAATGCGGGTCGTCGCACACGACCCAGTCGTACCGCCTGAGGAAATCACGGCCACCGGCGCTCGCCCGCTCGCGCTCGAGGCGCTGCTCGGCGCATCCGATTTCATCACCCTCCACGCCCGCACCACCGGAAATGACGGAGCCCTGCTCAACGAGGCGACTCTGAAGGCCGTTCGCCGCGGATCGTACCTGGTCAATACAGCCTCGCCCGGCCTGGTCGATCAGCACGCTCTCGTGCAGCTGCTGCGCTCCGGACACCTGAGGGGGGCGGCGATCGATGTCTTTGAAACTCATCCGATCGAACCGTCCCACCCCCTGCTGGGGCTCGACAATGTCATCCTCACCCCCCATATCGGAGGCGCCACCGACGAGACGATAGACCGCCATTCGGAGGCGATGGCGACCGCCCTGCTTTCCTTCCTTGCCGGAAAGCGGCCACACAACCTGGTCAATCCCGAGGCGTGGAAGGGTTCGGGACAACGGGAATGAAACGCGTCGAACGACTGATCGTGGCGCTCGATCTCGGCTCGTCCGGGGTCAAAGCAGCGGCGGCCACCCCGAACGGGCGGCCTCTCTCCGTGTGCCGTCTCCCGGCGCCGGTCGTGAGACCGCCCGGCGGCTCCGAACTCGCCAGGGAGTTCGACATCCCGCTACTGCGCCGTACGGTCGGCCGCGCCCTTGCCGCTTGCCTCCGGGAAGCCGGTGGCAGCCCTTCGAAGGTCGCTGGAATCGGGGTCACGTCACAGCGCGAGGCGATCGTCCTGCTCGATCGCGCTGGGGTTCCTCTGTATGCGGGTCCCAATAACGACCTGAGGGCCGCGTTCCAGGGTGCGGCGATCGACGACGCGCACGCGACCGCGATCTGGAATGCGACCGGCCACCTCCCGTCGTTCATGCTGGCCTGGTCAAAATTGCTGTGGTTTCGCGAAGAGGCTCCCGACCTGTACCGCCGTGCGACGCATGTCACTTCGCTGGCAGACTGGCTCATATTCGAGTTGACCGGTGAGCTGAAGCTGGAAAGGTCGCTCGGCGTGGAAGCCGGACTGGTCGAGGTTGACACGGGGCGTCGGGCCACGCGGCTGGCGGCGCGGCTGGGGTTCGAAGAGGTAGGGGTCCCGGATATCGTGGCGGCGGGCCAGGTGATTGGCCTGACGCGACCAGCCCGCGACACCTGGCATCGCCTGCCTGCCGGTGTTCCGGTTGTCAACGCAGGTCCAGACACGCAGGCGGCACTGCTCGGGATGGGCGTGATCGACCCGGGGCAGACAGGCATCGTGGCGGGTTGGAGCGGCGTCGTGCAGCGGGTGACCTCTCAATCCGTACGGGATCCGGCACGCGGGCTGTGGACCGGGCGCCACGCCGCGCCGGACAGGTTCACGGTCGAAGGCAACGCCGGGGTGATGGGCGGGGCGTACCAGTGGCTGGTCGGCCTGACCTGCGGGAGCGACTCCGCCGCATTCGCAAAGGCAGATCGCCTTGCCATGGGCACACCCAGGAGCGCGGGATCGGTATCGGCCCATCTCGGCCCGGCGGCGGTGAACATGAGCAGATCGAGCCTGCGGACCGGTGGCTTCATATTCCCGGTGCCGCTTGCGCTCGAAACGCCCGGGGCAGGCCATTTGTGCCGGGCGGCGATCGAGAATTTTGGGTTCGCCTTCCGGTCCAATCTGGAGATGATTGATAGCTTGCTCGGGCATGCGCCTGCAGGGGCATACGCGGCCGTCGGCGGCGGCATGGTGCGCAGCAAGGCGTTCCGCAGGGTCCTGACCGATGTCCTGCCGGCCGGCGTTCGCTTCGGGCACCCGGACTCGTCGCTGCTGGGGGCGATCTCGCAGGTAGCGGTGGCCAGTGGACACACCTCGCTTACGTCGGCCGCCGTCGCCCGAAGGCGAGCCTGCAGGCAACTCGCGCCTGATGCCGCGGCTGTGCGGGAGTACGACCAGCTGTACGCAGAGTGGCGCCACCGCGGGGATATCCTTGCGCAGATCGGGCTCTAGCGTGGCAGCCGAAATCTAGTGCGCCGGGGTGAGGATTGACGAACGAACGACAGCGCAAAGAACTGCTATCCGCGGTCAAGCGGATGGCAACCCTCGGCCTGGTCGCGGGGACAAGCGGCAACCTGAGCGCCAGGGTCAAGACTGGCCTTTACCTGGTCACCCCGACCTCCCTCCCGTACGAGACCATGACCACCGACGACCTGGTGCTGATCAACGACCAGCTGGAAACCGTTGAGGGCGAAGGCATTCCGTCGTCGGAATCCCTGCTCCACCTCGCCGTTTATCGCAAGCGTGCCGATGTCGCGGCGATCTGCCACACCCATTCGATATACGCCAGCGCGGCCGCCGCCGCGCAGGTGTCGATCCCACCGATCCTCGACGAGGTGGTCGTCAAGCTCGGCGGTGGCGTCGAGTGCGCCGCATACGGTCCTCCGGGCTCGGAAGAGCTCGCGGAAAATGCAGCCGAGGCTCTGGGCAACCGGGGCGCAGTACTGATGCGGAACCACGGGGTAACCGGCGTCGGCAAGACGCCTGCGGAGGCCCTCGAGGCCTGCGAGCTCGTCGAGCGGGTCGCGCAGATCTTCCTGATGTCTCAGCTGGCGGGTGGGGCCAAGCCCTTGCCGCCCGAGGTGATCGAAGCCGGGCAAGCCGTCTATCGCATGCGCCACGGCCTCTGACTCTCCTCGGTCGCGCGCCGCCGTGGGCAACTCAGGGGCTCGAAGAGCGGCTCCCCATCAAGACTCGCGACCTCACCGGCCTGCGCTTAGAACCCCGGATATGCCAGCCCTTGATGCGGCTATCACGCCCCGTTCCGTGATGATCCCGGTCGCAGGCTCCGCCGGCGTGACGTCGAACGCGGGATTGACCGCCGATGACCCCCAGGGCGTCATCCGCACCCGCCGGGGCACGCCCGCCTTGTCGACGCCTTCGACGTGCAGCAACTCGGCCTGATCGCACGCCTCGATCGGGACCGCTTCCCCGTTCGGCGTGGTGGGGTCGATCGTGGAAACCGGCGCGGCCACGTAAAACGGCACGCCGTTAGCGCGTGCGGCGAGGGCAAGCGGATAAGTGCCGATCCTGATGTCGACATCGCCGTTCGCGGCGATGCGGTCTGCACCGGTGATCACCGCCCCACCTGTCCTGCCCTGAGGATGGAGGCCGCAGCCCCGTCCACCACGATCGCGTGCTCGATACCTTCCCGCTTCGGTTCCCACTCCGTGATGCGGGCCCACTGCAGCCGAAGCCTCGTCTCGTCGACGTACACCGAGAGCCGGCCGCCGCCGGCGATCGCCCGATATACGGGTGAGCGCGCGGTGCCCAGTCCTGTGCGGCGAGCCAGCCTGCGTTGCAGTGGGCCAGGTGGGCCATCCCCCGGAGGTGATCGCCCACGCCTGGGGGCGAACCGACGGGGTATCCTGAGTCGCCGGGGGCGCACAGGGCCGTCCTCCGGAGACCTGGGGTACCCGGCATGGTTTCCGTTCCCGCATTCCTGCTGCGCCGACTCTATGTCAAGGGCAGCCTCTGCAACCTTCCCGACGGCTGGCGATTCCAGCTCAAGAACGGACTCGGGTCCGGATACGCCAGGGGGATGCTTCCGCTGGAGATCGACCGGGTCGCAGTACCACTGGAGTCCAGCTTCTTCCTGACTGAAGGCGCGACCGAACCCGTGGCCTTCGCCGACGTGACCGAGCAGAAGACCTTTGGCCTTCAGATGGGGAAGGTCGTCGAGATCACCGTGAAGGGCGCACCCCTAATGGAAGGGGCGCACACGGTCGTGTTCGGCTTCGTCGTGCCCGGTCTTGGCAAACTTCGCTTCGACTTCTCCGATGTCGTCAGCTCCAGCTATGCCTGAAACGCCGTCGCGCTTTGCCGTCACCGGTGCGGCGGGCTTTCTCGGACAGGCGCTCGTAAGCCACCTGATTGCGCTGCCGTCGACCGAATTGGTTGTTGCCATTGACGTGCGCGCTCGACCGGGACTCGGCCTCCCTCCAGCCAGGGTCACGTGGGTTACGCAGGATGTCAGGCAGCCTATGAGCGACGTTTTCCGGAACGCCGGCGTCCAGGCGATCGCGCACCTCGCCTACGTTGTGCGTCCTTCCCGCGCACATGCCACGGCGCGTGCGATCAATGTCGGAGGCACCGAGTCGGTGCTGGCGGCCGCACGGGCCTGCCGCGCCGGTCGGGTCGTGTATCCCAGCAGCACGACGGTCTATGGCGCCCATGCAGACTACCGTCGCCCGTACGTGGAGTCGGACCCGGTGCGCCCGCTCCCGGGGTTTCAGTATTCGGTCGACAAGGTCGAGGCCGAGATCCTGCTGCGGCGTTTCTCGGATGAAACTGAGGTTCCGGTCGCCATCCTCAGGTGCCCACCGGTCATGGGTGAGAGTTCGGATAACTTCATCGTCCGCTCACTGACAAGGCGCATCCTGCCTGTGCCGTTCGGGGCCAGCGTCGAGTTCCAGTTCCTGCACATCGCCGATCTGGTCGTAGCGCTGGTGACGAGCCTGAACTCGGACGCCGGCGGTACCTTCAACGTGACCCCGGAAGGCACGGTCCGCTGGCGCGACATGGTGCGTTCGTTTGGCAACCGCACGATCCCGGTACCCGGTCCGCTGCTGAAGGCGGTGGTAGGCGCAACCTGGGCGGCCGGACTCCAATCGGAATCGCCACCCAGCGGCGTCGACTTCATCCGCTATCCGTGGCTTGCCGATGGGGGCCGCTTCAAGACGGCGACCGGCTGGCGTGCTCGTTACGATTCGGCACAGGCCCTGGGGTCGGCGCGGGGGGCGATCGGGGTCCCTCAGTAACCGCCGCTACGCCCCGGTAACCACTCCCGACCGGCGCCCGCCAGCAGCTACGCGCGATCACTTGTAACACCCGTTACAATCGATATTCAGCCACTCGATGACAACGCGGCTTTACAGGAGTTCCCGGGCCAGCGATGCCAGTTTCCGAAATCGACAAGATCGATCGCGAACTTCTCAACATCCTCCAGTCGGAGTTCCCGCTGGTCGAAGAGCCATTCAAGGCGATCGGGGCCCGTCTCGGCACCGAAGAGGCCGAGGTCTTCACACGGGTCCGCGAACTCAAGAAGAAGAACATCGTCCGCCAGATCGGCGCGATCTTCGACACCCGCCGCCTCGGCTACCGCACTGCCCTGATCGCAATGCGCTTTCCCGACGACCGCCTGAATGCCGGCGCCAAAGACATCAACCGGCATCCCGGCGTCAGCCACAACTACGCCCGCAACGGGCACTTCAACCTCTGGTTCACGCTAGCCGTGCCGCCGGGTGAGGTCCTCGAAGACACCGTCAAGTCGATGGCCGCCCGCAACAGCGCCACTTCGTTCCGGATCCTCCCGACGATCCGTTTCTTCAAGATCGGCGTCAACTTCGACATGGTCAACGAGGTCTCCAACGCAAAGGAGTACTTCGTGCCGGACGAGCCGGTCGCCGCTGCCGCCGGAGCGGCTGGATCTGCAAATGTGGCTCCTGCGGTGCGTGCGCCTGCGCAGCGTTCGAACGGGGTCGGAGTCACCGTGGGCGACGGCTGGAACAAGGCGCAGCCGTTGTCTGCAACCGACGTGGCATTCATCCGCGAGATGCAGGAGGACATCCGCCTGGTCTCCCGGCCATTCGATGCCATCGCGGCCCGCCTGGACATGACGGTGCCAGAACTTTTCGCGCATGCCGACGACATGATGGCCCGCAAGCTCATGCGGAGGTACAGCGCCGTCCTGTATCACCGGCGGGCCGGCTTTTCCGCAAACGCGATGGTCGTCTGGAAGGTGCCCAAGGAGCGCTCGCAGGAGGTCGGCGAGATCCTGGCGAGGTCGCCCTGGGTGACCCATTGCTATGAACGGCCCACCTACGACGACTGGCCGTATTCCCACTACACGATGATTCACGCGACGACCAGGGAAAAGTGCGAACTCGTGGCCGAGGAGTTGGTCGCCGAATCCGGCATAACCGACCGTCAGCTCCTCTACAGCAGCCGCGAGTACAAGAAGACGCGCGTCCGCTACTTCGTCTGAGACTCGCTTCAAGCCGTAGCGGCCCGCATCTACCCAGACAGGATTTTGCCATGCCAGACTACTACCCGATCTACCTCGACGTCCGCGGCCGGCGTGCGGTCGTCTTCGGCAGCAACCACGAGGGCGAGCGCAAGGTGCCTTACCTGTTGGACTGCGGCGCCGAGGTGACGCTGGTCGCGCGCGCTGATTCGAAGCCGCTCCAGGCGCTGGCCGACGCCGGAAAGATCACGTGGCATAAGCGGGGGTACCTGCCGGGGGACCTCGCCGGCGCCTGGATAGCGATCGTGGCCGATCAGCATGACGACGCCGCCAACGTGGCGATCTCGGCAGAGGCGAAGGAGCGCAACGTTCTCCTGAACGTTACCGACGTCACGCACCTGTGCACCTTCATCGCGCCCGCGATCGTCCACCGCCACGACGTCACGGTGGCTGTCTCGACCTCGGGCACCAGCCCGGCGCTCGCGCGGCGACTTCGCGAAGAGATTTCCGCCCCGACCTGCCACTGCCTTCGCTGGGCGGACTTTGGCCGGGTCCTCGCTGACGTGCGCAGGGAGATCCGGTCGCGTGGGCTCCGGGTCACCCCCGACCAGTGGCAGGAGTGCATGACCGAGGACCTGATCGAGCTGCAGCGCGCCGGCAAGACTGCAGAAGCCAGGGCAGTCCTCGTGGGCAGGCTCGAAGCGAAGGCGGGCGTCAAGGCTCACTGAATCGTTTGCGATCGACCCCGGCTGCATCGTCGTGACTGGAGGCGGTGCCAGGCAGCCGGCGCGTGCTCGACGTTCGCCGGCTCACCCGGGAGCTTGCAGCGACGATAATGAGTCGATGGTCACACGAAAACTCATACGGGTAGGTACGCGCGGGAGCACGCTCGCTCTGCGCCAGACCGAGCTCGTCCTGCAACGCCTCAAGCCTGCGTGGCCTGACGTCGTGTTCGAGGTCGTCACGGTGACGACCGCCGGTGATCGTGACACGACCACTCCGGTCCAGCAGCTCGGGGTTGGAGCATTCGTCACCGAGGTTGAGAAGGCGCTGGCCGACCGCCGGATCGACATTGGCGTCCACAGCTACAAGGACCTGCCGACCGATACCCCCCGCGATTTCAAGATCGCCGCGTTAACCGAACGCGAAGACCCCCGCGATGTCCTGGTCAATCGCTGGAACTCCCGGTTCAAGGCGCTCCCGCAGGGGGCACGCGTGGGGACCAGCAGCCCGCGCAGGCGCGCGCAGCTGCTTTCGATGTCCCCGAAACTCAAGGTGATTCCGATCCGGGGCAACGTGGACACCCGGCTCAAGAAATGCCTCGAAGAGCGCCCGTTCCAGTACGACGCCGTGGTGCTGGCTGCGGCCGGCCTTGCGCGGATCGGCCGGCTGGACGTGGTAGCGGAGTTCCTCGATCCCACCTCCTTCGTTCCGGCCGTCGGCCAGGGCATCATCGCCCTTGAGACGCGCACCTCCGACGTCTTCGCGGCGAGCCTGCTCAAGGTCGTCGACGACGCGGAGTCGCGCATCGTGGCCACCGCAGAGCGGTCGTTCCTGAAGGAAGTCGGCGGCGGCTGCCTGACCCCTCTCGGGGCGTTCGCCCGCATCGAGCAGGGCGCCCTGGGCGTCTTTGCCTTCATCTCTGATCCAGACGGCCGCCGGGCCGTGCGCGACGTGGTATCCGGCCCGCCTGCGGATGCGGCTCAGCTCGGCAAGATCCTGGCCACCAGGATGCTCGATCGCGGCGCCCGCAAGTTGCTCGCTGAAGCCCCGGGAGAAGAGTCCGCAGAAGCCACAGATGGTTAGGCCGGGCAGGGTCTCACTGGTGGGCGCCGGGCCCGGCGACCCTGGCCTGATTACCGTACGCGGGATGGACCGCCTCCGGGCGTGCGATGTCGTTGTCTACGACCGCCTCGTGGATGAGCGCTTGCTCGACGAGGCAAAGCCTGGCGCCGAGTTGATCGACGCCGGTAAAGCCCCCGGCAATGTGCGTCTCTCCCAGGACCAGATCAACCAGCTGCTGGTCGAAAAGGCCACCGCCGGCCTGAGCGTCTGTCGCCTCAAGGGAGGCGATCCATTCGTGTTCGGGCGTGGCGGCGAAGAAGCCCTGGCGCTGGTTGCGGCCGGAATCCCGTGGGAGGTGGTCCCGGGCGTGACATCGGCGGTCGCCGCCGCGGCCTACGCAGGCATCCCCGTGACGCAGCGCGGGGTGGCCACTTCGTTCACGGTCGTCACCGGTACGGAAGAGCCCGGCAAGTCCGAGCCCGACTACGACTGGCGCAGCCTCGCCTCGGCGCGTGGCACGCTCGTCCTGCTGATGGCGTTCGGAAACCTCAGCGAGATCACGAGGTCGCTGCTGGACTCGGGCATGCGATCGGACCGCCCCGCGGCGCTCGTGCAATGGGGCACCACCCCGCGGCAGCGGGTCGTGACCGGCACGCTCGAAAATATCGCCCGGCGCGGCGCTGAAGCCGGGTTGAGCGCGCCGGTGGCAGTGGTCATTGGCGACGTCACATCGCTGCGCGACCAGCTCGCGTGGTTCGACACCGGGCCGCTCTTCGGGAAGCGCGTCCTGGTCACCCGTGCGCGCAGCCAGGCCAGCCGGCTCCGGGCCATGCTGGAGGAGCGGGGAGCATGGTGCGTGGAGTTCCCGGCCATCCGGGTCGTTCCCGCGTCCGATCCCGCCCCGCTCGACCGTGCTTTGCGCCGGTTGGCGGAATATGAGTGGTTGGTGTTCTCGAGCGTCAACGGCGTACGGGCGTTCCGCGACCGCATGGACGCCCTGGGGATCGATGCCCGCGCGCTGGCGACGACCAGCATTGCGGCGGTCGGACCCGCGACCGCGGCGTGCGTCAGCGAGCTACTGTCGATCAGGGCCGACCTCGTGCCGGCCGAGTTCATTTCCGAGGCGGTGGTCGAGGAGCTGCGACAGCGTGGGGTGAAGGGCAAGAAGGTGCTACTCGTCCGCTCCGACATCGGCAGGGACGTCCTGGAGACCGGCCTTGGCGCCCTGGGGGCGCAGGTCGAGAGCGTCGTGGGCTATGAGACCAAGGCGCCCGAGGACTCTGCGGACCAGGCGCGGAAGGCGTTCGCCGGCGGGATCGACGTCGTCACCTTCACCAGTTCGTCCAGTGTCGAGAACCTCGTCAAGCTGCTCGATGGCGACGTCGCCCTCATCAACTCGGCGACCACCGCGTGCATGGGGCCGGTCACCGCCGCGAAGGCGGCCGAACTCAACGTGCGTGTGGACCTTGTGGCTGGCGAGCAGACCATGGACAGCCTCGTCGGCGCGATCGAGGCGCACGTTGCGTCCTCTGCCGCGCGCGCTGGCTCTCAACGGGCAACCTGACGGAGTTCCCGGCTGCGCGAGCCTTCCGTTTGAGCGACAATCGAGCAATGGCAACCCGCACCAGGAGAACCAACGGAAAGGCCGCTCCGGCCGCCAGTACGGCGCAGGCCGCCCCGTTTGCGCGGCTTCGCCGCACTCGTGCGAGCGCCGGGCTCCGGAGGCTCGTGCGTGAGACCGAGCTGAGCGTCGATTCCTTCATCTACCCGCTGTTCGTGACGCACGGCAAGAACGTGCGCGCGCCAATCGCTCCCATGCCCGGGTGTTACCAGCTTTCCGTCGACAACCTTCGCCGGGAGGTCCGTGAGATCGCCGGCCTGGGCATCCCGGGAGTACTGCTCTTCGGCCTCCCGCCGCGCAAGGACAGCGAGGCCTCCGGCGCGTACGACGACTCGGGCGTCGTGCAGGAAGCGATCCGGGCGATCAAGGACGCCGAGCCGAACCTGGTCGTCACCACCGACGTTTGCCTCTGCGAGTACACCGACCACGGGCATTGCGGTCCCGTGACCGGCGCCGGGCAGGTCAACAACGATGCTTCGCTGGAGCTCCTGGCCAGGACCGCGCTTTCGCACGCGCGCGCCGGCGCGGACCTCGTTGCGCCGTCGGCGATGATGGACGGGCAGGTCCAGGCGATACGGGCGGCGCTCGACGCCGACGGTTTCGCGATGACCCCGATCATGGCTTACGCGGCGAAGTACGCGTCGTCGTTCTTCGGGCCCTTCCGGGTCGCGGCCGATTCTGCCCCGCAGTTCGGCGACCGCCGCAGCTACCAGATGGATCCGCCCAACGTCCGGGAAGCCCTGCGGGAGATCGAGGACGACGTCGCCGGCGGCGCGGACATCATCATGGTGAAGCCGGCGCTCGCCTACCTGGACGTTATCGCCGCCGCTCGCAGCCGGTTCGACCTGCCCCTTGCGGCCTACAACGTCAGCGGCGAGTACGCCATGGTCAAGGCGGCGGCGGCAAACGGCTGGATCGATGAACGCAGGGCCGCTCTGGAAGTCCTGACGGCCATCAGGCGGGCGGGCGCCGGGATACTCATCACCTACCACGCGAAGGACGCCGCCCGCTGGCTGGCCGAGTAGCCGAGTTTGCCACCTGAGCAGCCCGCGCTCGGGCGATTGCCCGATACGATTGGGTCCGTAGTTGTGGTAAGGTCGGCCTGCCATGGTTCGGGCGGAGGCAAGTGGTAATACCAGGCCTGCGGCGACCAAATTAGCACCGTCGGCCGTGGTGGTTCGTGCCCGCGCACTTCGGGAAGCCGGCAACTGGGCCGAGCTCTCCGCCCTCCTCTCCCCTCTCCAGCCCTCCCTCACCGATCCCGAACTTGTCATCTTCCTTGCCGAGGCAAGGCTCCGGTCGGGAAATCCGCACGACACCGTCGCCCTGACCTCCCGCCTCGTCGAGGACTTGTCCCTCGACTCCGTCATGCGGGCGCGTGGCCTGATCGTGCGCTCCGTGGCGGACCGCGTGCGCGGCTTCGTGGACAAGGCGCTCGAAGACGCGCTGACCGCGGACGCGATCGTCCAGGAGGAGCCGGTCAGCGCCGACTTCCGGATCGAGTGCCGGAAGCAGCTGGGCATCCTGTACCAGCTGAAGGGTGACCTCGATCGAGCGATCGAGAACCTGGAACGTGGGCTCCGCCTCTGTGCCAGGTCGAGCCGGATCGACCTCGAGGCCGACATCAACACTGCGCTGGGCATTGCCCTTGCGAGGCAGGGTCAGCTATCTGAAGCGCAGGCACACTTCGTGCGCGCGCTTGCGGCATACGAGAAGCTCGGGCGGACGGGTGAACTGAGCGAGATCCTCAACAACCTCGGGAAGCTGATGCTGTTGATGGGTGAGCAAGAGCAGGCCGTCCCGTACCTGGAACGTGCGCTCCGGCTGGCCCAGGAAAGCCGCTTCCCGCGCATCGTCTCGATGACGCTGATCAACCTGGGCGACTCGCACCGGGAGTCGGGCCAGTTCCGGGAGGCGATCCGCTCCTACCAGGGGGCGCTGAGCGAAGGTGGCACCGCGCTTGAACCTCGCCTGACGTGTTGCGCACACACCGGTCTTGGCATCACATACTCGGCGCTCGGCGACGCGAAGAACGCCACGCACTACCTGCGGCTCGCGATGTACGAGGCCCGCCGCCTCGGCATGTCCTTCGAGCTAGCCACCGCGACCGTGGCTGCGGGCGTACACGCGTCCCGGGACAAGAAGTACTCGACCGCCGCCGTGCAGATCGGCAAGGCCATCGAGCAGCTCAAGGACGAGGCCGCGCCGGTGCCGCTGCTCCACGCCTACCTGGCCCTCTGCGACGTGCTGTTCCAGGCGCGCGTCTGGGCCGAGTTGCGTGAGCGGCTGAAGGACCTGGCGCGGCTTGCCGGCGACCTGGCCCTGGGCGACATGATTCGCCGCCGGCTTCCCGAGTACCGCGCCGTCATCGAGTACGCGAGCAGCAAGCGTATCGGCGGCACGTTCTATCGCGACATCCTGCACGCCGGGCAGCCGGTGCAGACCGGCCGGACCAGGCGGGCACGCACTGGTGATCTGCCTGCGCTGGAGTCCTCGCCTCGGATCGTCGTACGGGCGTTCGGGACGTTGGAGATCGAGATCGATGGCCGGGTAATCGCGTCGTCGGAGTGGAGAAGCAAGAAGGCCCAGGAGTTGTTCGTCTACTTGCTGACCAACCGGTCAGGCGCCACGAAGGAAGAGCTGATCGACGTCCTGTGGCCCGAGATCTCCATGCGACTTAGCCGCAACGCCTTCTACACGACCGTCTACCGGGCACGCAGGGCGTTGTACTCGGATGTCATCGCCGTAAACGATGGCCGGTACCGCCTGGACCCCCAGGGCGAGTTCAAGTACGACCTCGAGGACTTTTACGTGAAGGGGCGATCAGCCATGGCGGCCAGGTCGCTCGAGGAGCGGGCAAAACTCCTGAACGATGCGATCGCGCTCCACCGCAGTCCGTTCATGGACAGTTTTTATGCCGACTGGATCGACATGATCCGGTCCCAGACCGAGGCCTTGCAGACCCGGAATCTGCAGGAGCTTGCGAGGGCGGCCGAGCGGCTGGCCGACCCGATCCTTGCGAGGCGCTGCCTGGAAGAGTTGCTCCGGGTTGGACAGGACGCCTCCGGGATCCGTCCGGCGTAGCCCGCCCACCGGGCGGCCGGTTGTTCGAAGCACCTCCGACGCCCGCTCCTCAGGCGCACCTATGGTGTGCACGCGGTGAGCAAGCCAGTCCATCCTCTTTGCTGGTCTTATCGGCCCACAAGGAGGATTGAATTAAAGACGATTAAGAAGCAGCTCGCGTTCATCATTCCCCTGGCCCTGGTTGCCGCAGCAGTTGTCGCAGTCCTCGCCGAGTTCTCTTACCCGTTGTAGGCCTTCTTCTGGGCTCCTCAAGGGCCACCCTAGACGAACGCAAGTTAGGTACCGATAGATACGAGTCCGCTCCGGGCGGCCATAACCAGTGCCTCGGTTCTAGAGCGCGCTCCGAGGTTGGCGTAGATGGCCGTTAGGTGCATTTGAACGGCTTTCACCGAAACTCCTAGTGAGCTCGCAATCTCGTCGTTCAACTTTCCCTCTGCAATCTGTTGGAGAATCTCCATCTGACGGTTGGTCAATACTAATCGTGTCGCTGTGTCTCGAATCAGATAGCGCTTCACTCCGGCCGAGAAGACGGTTCGGCCGGAGATGATCGCGAGAAGAGAGTCAATCACTTCCCGTGTGTCAGTTGACTTGAGCAGGTAGCCGTCGACCCCGGCCTCGAGCATCCGTCTCACATGCATGTCCTGCCCCAGGCCACTAAGTACAAGCACTCTTAGCTCCGGCTGAGCACGCCGGAGCGCCCTGACCAGCTCGATCCCCGACGTCTGCCCTGGAAGTTGGACCTCCAGCGTTACGACGGTTGGCTTCGTTTCTTTCACAAGGCTGAGTGCGCGATCGCCCGTATCTGCCTCGCCGACCACCTTAAACACGCCAGTCTCCTCGAGAGCCCTCCTGACCCCGAACCTGACAATAGGATGAGGGTCGATAAGCAGAACAGGATGCAGCCCCCGCTCATTAGTAGCTGACACTCCACCAGCTCGGCCGTCTGCGCGATTCTTGGTGCCCATTAGCGATCCCCTTCACATGCCTGACCGACTGACCGGCCGAGTGTGCAGAGGAGACCTCACAGCGATCTTTCAATTCCCTTACACCGATCCCATCTTCCTGAAGGCGTGGTACCTTGTGCACGCGACACATTAACGGCTCCTAATAGATGAAACTGCCATCACAAACTGATCCTATTTACGAATCTCGTATCGATCTCGCCGCCGTGCGTCGCTTACGGGAACTTGAAGATTGGCATGGCCTCGCGACACTCTTGCAAGCAAGGTCCGAATCCTATGACGGCGTTGAACTCGCGTTGCTCCGTGCCGAGACAGCCCTAAGGACCGGTGACCCACACAAGGCCCGCTCGATAGCCTCGCGCGAACTCAAGCGCGCCACATTAGGGACCGAACATACGATTCGATTTCGCCTAGTGCGGTCCGTCGCGAACAGAACCCTAGGCCACATTCAACGCTCGGCGGTCGACGCTAGTTTGGCGCTTGCCAAGCTGAAGAACGAACGAAAACGAAATGTCGATCTGCTGATTGAAGCGCACAAGCAGCTTGGAGTTGCTCTGGCATCCGGTGGCGACTCAGGTGCTGGGAAGGAACAATTCGACCTAGCACTTTCCCTAACGGAAGAATCAACTAATCTCGCCCTTCGCGCTGAGGTGCAGAACTGCCTCGGTATCGTTCACGCGAGACTCGGAAATTCTGTTGCTGCCCGTGTGCACTTCGACAACGCGGTCGTTGAACTCTCTAAGCTCTCAAGACCGATCGCTCTGGCTGACACGTACGTCAATATTGGAAACCTCAATATCGAGACCGGCGATCTTGCCGGAGCCCTTTCAGCCCTCCGCCAGTGCCGCGATCTCGCCAGGTCGGCTGGCTATCTTCGTGCAGAGTCAATTGCCAACATGAACCTAGGAGATGTTTACGTTGCCCTCGGCCAGCCGGAAGAAGCCCTTCGGTCCTACCAAGAGGCGAAATCACTGGCGTCAAATGCGCTTGAGTTTCGACACATTTGCTGCGCCAACACAGGTATCGGTGTCGCTAAGCGCTTACTGGGATCGTTCGACGAGGCTAGAAGCTATCTAGAACAGGCGGCCTACGAATCCGCCCGGATGGGGCTCGGTCACGAGAATGCGGCGGCAAATCTAGAGTTGGCTGTTCTGGAGATCCAATCCGGCTCTCCAGTCCGCGCCAAGCGATTACTGTCCTGGACGGTGCGACGCTGCAGGGCGACGAGCTCGACCGTACTGCTGCGCCGAGCGCTCTTCTTTGTCTGCGTCGTCTACCTGCGCGAGGACGACGAAGTCAAGCTGGGATCGGCCGTAAGGAGACTTCAAACAGCGGCCGCGGATCCGAGCTCCCGCCCCCTCGCAGCCCACGATCTCGCAATCGCTGAGGACCTGGTAGATCACATCACTCAACTGGGCTGGCCTCCTCCGATCCTTAGGAGGATCTTCCGAGAACGATCTTCCTCTGCTAAGTCGGATACCGACGAGAAACACCACAAGCTGGACGTGAAAGTATTGGGTGGATCCCGCGTAACCGTGAACGGGGTGGAGATCGTGAGCCGCGATTGGATGAGCCGAAAAGCCCAAGCTGTATTCATTGCTCTGGCTTGCCACCCAACCGGAAAGTCGACCGAAGAGCTTGCAGATCTTCTTTGGCCCGAATCTGAGGGCTCTCGAGGACGCGGCGCACTATACAGCGCGATTCATCGCGCCAGAAACGCGGTTGGCGCCGACGTCATTCTCTTCCATAGCGGCAAATACTTGATAAATCCCGATGCTAACCTGACCGTCGATCTTGAACGATTCTTCGAACTGAGCGCGCTGGGGGAGTCCAACGCTAGTAGGCCTGAGGACAAGATCTGCGCACTTCAAGATGCGGACCAGCTTTATGAAGGTGAGTTCTGGCCCGACTCAGTTGCGGACTGGACGATCCCCATTCGGCGAAGGGCCGAGAACCAGGCGTTGACGAACCTAGCCCGCCTAGCGTTGCTTCTGGAAAGCAGAAACGACATTGATTTAGCCGCCGCAACGCTCCGTAAGATCATTCGCATCGACCCTACAAATAGCCAGGCACACGCCAACCTAGTGCGCCTACTAATGCAATCCGGCCGGTCCGTAGAGGCCAAGACCGCGTTTGGCACCTTCAAGACCATGATGAAGGACGACCCTGGCGCTGGGCACCTCCCCGACTTCCGATCCTTGACTTCCGGGCCTCCATCCAAGCATCACTGATCTCCCGGTACCCACTCATTGCAGCACGGTGACACCAAGTTCAGGCAGCGCCACCACTGAACTCTCAGCGAACGGACTGACTGGGAGCCAGCGAGCCTCCCAGGCCCGAAGACCCGCTACCCGCCCAGACCGGCGGTGTGCATCCGGTTGGCAGGTGCTTGTAGCTTGCGGACGCGGTGTCCAATCCTGGATTCAGCGCCACCTGCAGCCATGCCGCACGAGCTATTCTGAAGACCGCTCCAGCATGGGAGAAAAACAGACTTCTGACCGGCGACCGTGACCGGGTGGCGGAACCCCATGCAGGCTGAAACATCCAGCGCGGCCGGGACCTAAGCCTGCCAGCATCGTTTCGAAGCGCAGCGCCGGCGTCGCTGAACCGCCGCTTGAGGCTCTTCGACAGGGATACGTATGAGACTGGTTATTGGGACGCTTGCGCTCGCCACCCTTCTCCTCGCCGCCTGCACGCCGGGAGCCTCGCAGCAACCTGCCCAGATACCAGCCACCCAGCGCCCCGGCGTGGACCCTTTCGCACAGAATCAGCAACTGGGCCGGGGCATCAATCTGGGCAACGCGCTGGAAGCGCCCCAGGAGGGCACGTGGGGTGTCCGCCTCCACGAGGACTACTTCACCGTCATCGCCGCGGCGGGCTTCCAGCACGTGCGGGTTCCCATCCGCTGGAACGCCCACGCCCTGGCCGCGCCCCCCTATACGATTGACCCGGACTTCTTCGCGCGCATCGACTGGGTGGTGGAGCAGTCGGCCAAAAACAATCTACTGGTGATTCTGGATTTTCATCACTACGAAGAGATGTTCAGCAACCACCGGGGCCACACGGAACGTTTTCTCTCCCTGTGGCAACAGATCGCCGAACACTACGCGGACGCGCCCGACACCGTTCTCTTTGAACTGCTCAACGAACCCCACGGCGGGCTGGACGCCCTGGCCTGGAACGAAATTGTGCCCCAGGCCATCGCGGTCATCCGCGCCAGCAACCCCACTCGCAATCTGATTGTGGGGCCGGGCAACTGGTACAAGGTCAGCCAGATCAGCGCTCTCTCCCTGCCCGCAGACAGCCATCTGATCGTCTCCATCCACTACTACGAACCCTTCCACTTCACCCACCAGGGCGCGGGTTGGGTGAACGGCTCCGCTGCCTGGCTGGGCACGGCGTGGGAAGGGACGAATACCCAGCGTAGTAATGTGGAGGCCGATTTGGGCCGGGCGGCTCGGTGGGGCAAAGAGAACGGACACCCCATCTATCTGGGCGAGTTCGGCGCCTACAGCCGGGCGGATATGCCCTCCCGGGCCCGCTACACCGCCTTCGTAGCCCGCACCGCCGAAAGCCTGGGGATGAGCTGGGCCTACTGGGAGTTCGGCGCAGGCTTCGGCGCATACAACCGGGGGACGGGGGCGTGGAAAGCGGAGTTGTTGTGGGCGCTGGTTCCGGCGGAATAGTGCGAACTGCGTATTTGTAACTACTCAGTCATACAGCGAATCATCAAACCACGATATACAGCGCCACTGGCAGGTTGATCTACTGCACACAGGAATTTACAGGGCGAGTTCCCAACAGATTCGGTTTTGAGATCGCTCACAAGAGGTATATGCGAAGTGAAAATACCCATATGTAGTGGCTTTCAGAATTTCAATCCCCTGTTCGGGGGCTG
>Ga0194121_10002619_pt1 | contig 28370 bp, 30 predicted proteins | sample TA2MahCa50mmetaG_FD_148609 | JGI IMG/M metagenome (GOLD analysis project Ga0194121, IMG submission 148609) | Freshwater microbial communities from Lake Tanganyika, Tanzania - TA2015020 Mahale Deep Cast 50m | ecosystem: Environmental > Aquatic > Freshwater > Lake | place: Tanzania: Lake...
CACGAGCGCTGGGACGGCGAGGGCACCTACGGCCTGAGCGGCGAAAGCGTCCCCCTGGGGGCGCGCATCCTGGCCATCGCGGAGTCCTGGTGCGAGGAGCAGCCCTGGGAGGAAGACGGCCCCGCAATGCGGCGCTACGAGCGGGAATTCCTGGAACGCTTCGGCTCGGCCTTCGACCCTGACCTGCGCGAGCCGTTCGAGCGGGCGCTCCAGGGCAACCGCACGCTGCGCTCGCAGGCGCAGCCGCAGTCAAGCCCGAACGCCCGGGCATGAGCACGTTTTCAGTCTCCACCCGGATCCGCCGCCAGATGGTCAACGTGACCGACCGAATCCACGCCGCGGTGCGCGATTCTGGCTGCCCGAACGGGATGCTGCTGGCCACCGTCATGCACACCACCTGCGCGCTGGTCATCAACGACGCGAACTCCGGCTGGGAGGAGGATTTCTTGTCCTTCGTGGGCCGCGCGGTGCCGCAACTGGAATTTCAGCACCTGCACGACGGGCCGGAGCACGCCAAATCCCACATTCTGGGCGCGCTGCTGGGGCCGTCGCTGACGATCGGGATCGAGAACGGCCGCCCGGTGCTGGGGACCTGGCAGAGCGTGTTCCTGGTGGAGCTGGAAGGCCCCCGGGAGCGGAAGATTAACCTTCAGGTTCTGCGCGGCTAAGCCTAAGGCAGCGCCAGCTCGCCCTTTGCGTGCTGTGCCTCGGTGAACGCGATCCACTGCTCCGCGGTCATCGCCGGCTGCGGGTTGGCGAGATTGCCCTCGTAGATGCGCTGTTCCAGCAAATCCGCGACAAGCGCGTGCCCGTCGGGGTCGAGGCGCTCCAGGCGCTCCTTGGACATGCTCTGGTACATCCGCATGTAGTCGCGCTCGTCCATGCCGTGCGCGCCGCTGGCGAGCCCGGCCTCGATGCGGCCGTACAGCGCGTCATCGGGGACGAGGTACGCGGTGGTCACCTCGGCGAGATACTCAGAAGGGTCCTGCTTCGCGTAATCGCGCACCACGCGGTTGGTGTTGGCGGCCAGCGAGTGCGCGCCTTTCCACTCGGGGGTGGCGCTCTCTTCGTTGAGCGCGGCGTCGAGCGCGTGCGCGAACTCGTGGAGCAGCGGAAAGTTGGCGTCGCGGACGTCGAGTCCCAGCACGTTGGCCTTCGTGTTGTAGGCGCCCATCACGTTGCCATAGGCCAGCGTGGGGAGGTACTCGGGGACAGTGTCGCCGTTCTGGAAGTCGAAGACCTCGATCTTCGTCCCATAGGCGTTCACGATCTCCAGCGCCTTCAGGGGATAGGCGGAAAGCGCGTCCACCACGCTCTGGCGGGCCTGCTCGCCGGGCGCCTTGCGGATCATCTCGCGGATGACGCGGGACTTTTCCGTGGCGTCGGATGGTGGAGCCGAGGGCACGAATGTGTCGGTCGGGGTGACCTCAGTCGACGCGCCAGCCATGCGCGCGGTGGCCGCTGCAGCGGTGAGGAACGGCGCCATTCTCACTTCCATGACCGGTACAGTGTAGGGCATTGGGCGCGGTAACGCCACGCGTGGCGTGTTAACAGTTCGAAGCGGCGCCAGAGACTCAAATCGCGCTCCGCTCCGTACGGAGGAAGAACGCAAAAAAGTGGCGTTCTTGCGAGGCCACTTTTTTGGCAATTGTCGTGGGTCGAGCCCTACTGGCGCCGGCGGCGCTTCTTGGCAGCCTCAGCCGACTTCATGCGCTTCTTGTCGCGCGTCGACATGTGGTGCTCGCGACGCTTTGCCTCACGAAGAATGCCCGACTGGGCAACCGTGCGCTTGAAGCGTCGAAGGGTGGCTTCGAAGGTCTCGTCCGGTGCTGGAACTACTTCCAAGGGAATTCCCCCATCTGTTTGTGTATTTCGATTCATCCCCGTGTGTGGGGGAGAAGTCGTCCCGACAACTCACGCCCAGAAGGCGCAAAAAGGAAAGCCGTCCCGACTTCGCCAGAGTATAGCATGATCCGAAAGACGTTGGCAAGGCTTTCCCTTAACAGGAGTGGCGGCGCAATAATCTTCAAGGGGGGAAGGCAGGCCGGCCCGTGAAGAGGGCCGAATCGCCGACGGGTGCGCCTCGACCACGTCTCGTATCTGCAGATCGAAGTCTCCAATCTGGACCGCAGCTTCCGCTGGTACCGACGCATGCTGGGCCTGGTGCCGGCCGGACCAGGCAGACTCAAAGGAGGCCTCCTGCTCCTTTCCCTGGTCGAGGGCACGGTCGCGAGGGCACGGGCCTTCCGCTTCGGCGTGGCCTGCTCGTCCCGCCGCGAGGTCCGGGCATGGCGCGCGCACCAGGACAACAACGCCGGCATGCCCACGCCCATCACCGAGCGCGAGGGCAGGTACGGCTTCACTATCGCGGACCCGGACAGCTACGTGCTCGAATTCTTCACCGCAGCCCCCGAGGAGGAGTGAGCGGCGAAGACGAACGGGCTCCCCCTGGACCCGATCCGACCCGGACCCATCAATACCATCGCGGAGGACGTTCGTGCCTATCAACCTGGTGAACGTGGGGTATGGCAACTTCATCAGCGCCGACAAGATCATCGCGGTGGTTGAGGCCGACTCCGCGCCGGTCAAGCGCTCGGTCACCGAGGCGCGCAAGAAGGGCATCCTGGTGGACGCCACCCTCGGGCACAAGACGCGCTCCGTGCTGGTGATGGACTCCGGCCACCTGGTGCTGAGCGCCAAGTCCACCGAAACCGTGGCCGCCAACTGCGCGGCGCTGGGCCAGGAGAGTCGCAAGTCCCGCGCCGAGAAGGCAGGCTGACATGCACCGTGGCCGCATTTTCGTCGTTTCCGGCCCTTCCGGCGCCGGCAAGAGCACCGTCCTGGCCCGAGTCTTGAGCGCCCTGCACGACGTGAAATTCTCCGCCTCCGCCACCACCCGCCAGCCCCGTCAGGGTGAGCAGGAAGGCGTGGACTACTACTTTGTGACCACCGAGAAGTTCAAGGAGATGATTGCCCAGGACGCCTTCCTGGAGTGGGCCCAGGTCTACAGCCACTACTACGGAACCCCGGCCGGCTACGTGGACGACGCGCTCGCCGCGGGGAAGGACGTGCTGCTCGACATCGACGTCCAGGGGGCGCGAAAGGTCCGCCAGAAGCGCAACGACGTGGTCTATCTTTTTCTCGCGCCCCCATCCTTGCAGGAGCTCGAGCGCCGCCTTTTGGGGCGCCACACCGAGACCGAGGAGCGCATCAAGGTTCGACTCGAAGCGGCCCGCAAAGAGATGTCCGCGATCCCCGAGTACGATTACCTGGTGGTCAACGAGATGGGCCACGTGGGCGACGCCGCGCTGCGCGTGCAGTCCATCATCGAAGCCGAGCGCGCCCGCACCACCACCATGCTGAAAATCTGGGGCGATCTCGTGGAGCCTGCTTAGGGGGTGTTGACATTCGCGGCTCGTAGCGAGGACGTCAGGCTGGAGTCGAAGTGGCCGGTCCGCACAAGCGAGCACCGCAGGCGTACTTTCGGGTACGTTGAGGAGCGCAGTCGCGGAGGACCAAGAGGTCGGCCCAGAGTGGCGTCCGCAGTAGTGCGGTGATTGTCAACACCCCCTAATCTCGAAGTATCCCCGCGAGGCGCCGCCGTGCGCGTGGATGATCCGCAAGAACTGGTCCCACAGCGGAATTTCCTCCGCGCGCTCGTACACTTTCGGCTGGTCGTACACGCACCAATCCGGCAGCTTGGAGTGGCAGGGCAGCATGGGACCCAGCGTGCGGCAGGCCAGGGGCCTCACCTCGTACACCGAGCATCCGCCCTTTTCCATGTCGTACAGCGGGCAGCGATACTCGGGGTCGAACGGCCTGTGCCGCCGCGCGTCCTGGATGTTGGTCGAGCAGTTCACCCAGCGGATCGGCGATTCGCCCCGCGTCTCCAGCAGGTGGGCCTCAATCAAGTCGTACTCGTGCCGCGACAGGTAGAAGTTGTACTTGCAGCACTCGAGGCAAGTGCCGCATGCGTTCGCCGATCCTTCCTGGCGAGGGGGGCGCGTGCGTTGCAGGTGAGCGTCGAGACGCCCGTAGAATCCTCGGAGGTCCTTAAAGGTCGATTCCACGCGGTTGATCATAGCATACGGAGTTCTTGTTGCGCATCTTCATCTGGGTCGTCATCTTCCTCATCAGCGCTGGATTAGGCGGACTCGTCTACGTCCTGATGTTCCAGCAGAAGGAGCAGCCGCCGGAGTACGTCAAGGCCTGGGGAAAGCTGGGCAACAAGCCGGCCGAGTTCAACCAGCCGATCGGCGTGGCCGTGGACAAGTTCGGCATCGTCTACGTGGCCGACAGCGGCAACAACCGCGTGCAGAAATTCTCCCAGGATGGCAAGCTGCTTGAAGTTTGGGGAAGTATCGGCGCGCGCGACACCGAGTTCAACCTGCCGGCCCGCATCGCCGTGGATCCACAGGGATTTATCTACGTCACCGATCAAAACAACAACCGCATCGTGAAGTACGACACTCGCGGACACTACGTCATGCAGTTCGGCATCGGCGGTCTGGAGCCCGGCCAGTTCCACCAGCCCATCGGCATCACCATGGACAACCGCGGCCGCCTCGTGGTGGCCGACACCTACAACGACCGCATCCAGAAATTTGATCGCGACGGCAAGCTCCTCGGGGTCTTCGGCAAGACCGGCAGCGCCAACGGCGAGTTCCACGAGCCGTGGGACGTGGCGGTGGACCTGCAGGGCAACATCTACGTCGCCGACTCCAACAACCACCGCATCCAGAAGTTCGACTGGGAGGGCAGGCACCTCGCCTCGTGGGGCTTCCGGGGAAAGGAACCCGGGCAGTTTTTAAATCCGTCCGGGCTGGCCATCGAAGACAACGAGTTTCTGCTGGTGGTCGACGCTGGCAACAGTACCATCCAGAAGTACAAGCTCGACGGCGCCCGCGTGCTCAACTTCGGGGACCAGGGGAGCGGCGCCCGCCAGTTCAGCCGCCCCCGCGGTATTGCGGTCGATCCGAAAGGCAACGTGTACGTGGCCGACACCGGCAACAGCCGCGTCCAGAAGCTGAAGCGCCACCAGCTGTTCCCCTTCAGTCGCGAGGAGCCGCGCGGGGATCTTCCGCCGGCCGTGGAGCCGGTCCCCTCCACGCCGCTGGGCGCGCCCACGCGGCCCATGCTCACGCCGGGGAAATCCCCCACGCCGCTGCCCGGCTTCGGCGGGGTTCCGTCTCCCGAGCAGAGCGGCTCACCGTCGACTTCACCCCCGTCGCCTTCAAACGGCTCAACGGCGAGCCCATCGCCCTCCGGCTCCACGCGCCCGGACGACTGGGCGACCGGCAGCGCGGCGCCCGCCCCGACGGGAAGCGCGTCGCCCTCGGCCACCCCGCAGCCCGGCGTCACGGTCGAGGTGACCCCCGTGGACCCCTCAAAGGTGCACCGTCTCTAGAAGCGCGGCCGTAAACAAAGCCGCGCTTCAAGGGCCTGGTGCGTCTCCCGGGCGTGCCCTGTCTACTTGTAGCGGACCGGCTCCCCGAAGGTCGTGACCCCTTGCCGATTCACGACCCGCACTCTTGGCCCGGAAATATCCACCAGCAGGCCGCCTTCACGAAGCTGGGGCAGCAGTCGGGAGATCTCCCCGACGCCTGGCGGGGGGATGAGAATGGCGTCGTAGGGCCCTTTCTCCGGCCACCCCGCGGGCAGCGGGCCGGCCCCGACGGTCACCGCGGACAAGTGCGTCCGCGCCCTCTCCGCGGCCGAAGGGTGCTCCGCCAGACCGAACACGTCGGCGCCCAGCGCGCGCAGGACGGCCGCCTCGTAGCCCGACCCGACCCCCACCAGAAGCACCCGGCTGCCGGGCGCCACTTTTCCCTCGTGCGCGAGCACCACGATGGGGTACGGCGCGAGCACGAGATGCCCGTCCTGGTCCTCAAACGAGACGTCGTGGTAGGCTGTCGGCCGATGGGCCTCGTCCACGAAAAGATGGCGCGGCACGACCTGGAACGCGGCCAGGATGCGGGGATCGGTGACCCCTTTGAACTCCAGCGCCATCTGGATCATCTGGTGGCGAAGCAGGGCGTGGTCAGGCCACGGCGTGCAGCGCTGTTCCCAGTCGCTCTTTGGCGCGCGCTTGTGCGGCTGCGCCCACACCGCCACGGCAATCGCCGCCAGCAAGAAGGCGGCCACCAGGCGGGTCCACGAGGAGCGCTCGAGCAGGTCTAGCATCGATCAGCGAGGGCTGGGAACGGGTGCTCGGAAGCAGTCGACCGAGGAGCACGCCCAGGCCGAAGCCCGTGATTGCCAGGGCCAGGATCAGGAAGAGATGCAGCGCCACCCGCTTCATTCCCCCGGGGATTCGTTCGGTCGTTCACAAACCCTGTGCCGCCTGCACCTGGATCACCCGCTCCTTCTTCAGATCAAGCAGGGTTCGCTGGGCGCCGCTCTTGCCGCCGGGGCGCGCCACTGCCTTGTAGAAGGTGACGTCGTTTTGCAGGCCGGCCTCGCGCTCGCCGGGGGACATTGAGACGACGCCGAGCGGCAGGCCGGCCCCGCGGATGGTGTCCACGAAAGCCGATTGCTTCTCGCCCGCGCCGTGGCTGAACACGATGACCGCGGCGGCGCCCCGCGCGTCTTCCTTGAGCCGATCGAGGTCGGCCGGCGGATTCATCAGGTCGACGCGCACCACGCTCACGTTGACCGGCCGCAGCGCCGTGGAAATTGCCCACTGCGCCTCCTCGGGGGTCAGGTTGGTGGCCACTCCGGAGTCCACCACGACGCCCACCACGCGGTCTTCTGGCTTCAACATCATGGTGGGCGGCACCCGGCGCGTCCCCGCGCGGTCGCTGGGCGCGGGCACCGAGGCCGGCGAGGATCTCTGGCGGATGGTGGCCATGAAGCGGTCCACCGTCACCCGCAGCTCCCTGTCCAGGCCGGTCTGCCAGATGTAGCCGCCCAGCGCGCTCCCCAGGAAGAGCAGAAAATAGAGAAAGACGGCGGCCAGCGGCGTCCCCTTGCCCTGGTTCTTGATCATCTGCGCGCGCTCGGCTCTGGCGGCCGGCAGAATCTTCTCCAGGCAGCCGAGCAGGGTGAAGTTGTCGGGCAGACCGTCCAGCGTCTCGAAGTCGATGTCGGCGAGCGCCGCGCTGTTTTCCGCCATGGCCACGGCGGGCGGCTCATCCGGGTAGCCCCGCGGCAAAATGGCGTAGAACCGGCGCTGCGCACGCTCTAGCAGCGGCGAGGCAATGGTGAGCAGGACGTTGCCCCCGTCGGCCGGGGTAATCTGCACGACGTAGCCGGCCGCCTTCAAGAGTGCGATCTCCCGCTTGCGCGGCTCGGTCTCTTCAACCTCCGGGAGCGGCACCGACTCGTCGGTCTCGGCGGGGCGCAGTCGGGTGATGGCCTCCTGCACGATGTCCTGGACGTGGCACGAGGAGTTCCACTCGCGAAGCACGCGCGACGAGAAACTGCGGGTCTCGCCCTCGACGTGCACCCGCAGCCCGGGCGCGTGCACCGGGTAGAGCGCGCCGGCGGAGATCTGAAGCACCATCTTCTCCGCGCCGAAGTCCACCTCGACTTCGAGGATGGCGGCGGAGCCCTGCTCGAAGACGTCGCAACGGATGACTCCGGGCAGGCTGGCGACCGCGTCACGCTCGTCGCGCAGCAGATCGCGGGTCTTCTGGAGCGAGAAGATCTGCGAGTCGAAGCCCTTTTCCTCGGCCTGTGGGGCGGGCTCGTTGCGGAGCACCTGGTCGATCTCCTGGGCGGTGGCCACCTGCCAGTTCACCTTGTGGAAGGTCATCGAGTCGCGCGTCATCAGATAGGGGTACAGCTTGATCTCGTCAGGGCTGGAGAGCGCGATGGGGTGGAGGATCTCGTCGAGCGACACCTCCGCTTCCTTAAGGATGGCCATGGCCCATTCGAGATCCGCCGAGGAGGGGCGATTGAGCCCGTCCGGGTGCGCGTGCCAGCGGCCCAGGAAGCGAGCGTCGGCGGGTCCCTGGGAGCCGCGCACCGCATCGGCCGGAGTGTACACGGGATGGTTCGCGCAGCTCTCGTCGGGGAGGCGCTCGTCCGGCACGCCCACGGAGCACCGGGTGATCACGAGATAATCGGAGCCGGAGCGGGTGAAGTGGTTTCCCAGGAGCAGTCCGCCGGTGGCGCGGTGGGGGACGCGGGAAACGTACTCGCGGATGCGGTCGAGCTCTTGCTCGAGTATCAGCACCCGCAGGTTGGTGGAATACACGCGGAGATTATAACATCCGCCCCGACAGGCGTAAATGTCCCTGCCCGGATTGCGCTGTACCTGGGATTTGTGCTATCATGCCTGCGCGAATGCGACAGTGGCGCCGCCTTGAGCGTTTTTCAACAGAAGTCCCGCTCTCAGACCAAAGTTTGGCCCTGGATCGTTCCACTGGTCCGCATGAACTAGTCTCCAGGCCGGTACCCGGGTCCGGAGAGTCCAGGTAAGATGTAGTTGCTCTCTACAGGTCAACGTGTGAGAGCGCCTTTCGGAACATCGCTGACCACCCAGATGGTCACCGGCAACAAGCCGGTGACCATCATCAATCATGGCCCTGCCCAACGAGACCTTTACCTATCAGGACGAGAGCGGCGCGTACCAGAACATCGAAGGTCTGCGCGCGGTCCGCTTCGACATCAGCTACTTCAACGACAACAACAGCCGGGAGAATATCCGGGTTCGCGGCACCGCGCTCCTCAATCCGGATGCGCAGGTCCGCGTGGGCACCGGGATTCAGCTCAATCAGGACCCGAATCGCGAGCAAGCGTTTGCCGACGCGGTCCACTTCCTGACCGAGGGCCTGGTGAACGGCGTGCCGTAGCGTTAGCCGGCTGGCTGGTCCCCTAGAAGAGCCGCCTGGAAACGGGCGGTCTTTTTACTTTTCCGGCTCGCTGGCCCACTCCCCGTGGGTCCGCTTCATCACGTCGGCCAGGGCGGTCTCGCGCAGCCAGTCCCCCAGGCGATACCAGCCCGGCCGCGCGGACTGCAGCGGCGCGTGCACGGCCAGGGCGGGCGGCTCGATCCACGCCTCCAGCGCCCACGACTCGCGCGTGGTGCGGAAGCCGTATGGAGGATGCGGCGCGGCGGGATCGTCCATCGCGGGATAGTCCAGGTTGTCCGCCGCCTCGGAGGCAGTGAGGAAATTCTCCACCGGGGCGCGCACCGCGAGCGCGGCTTCCGCGATCAGGGCGGCCAGCCCGCGCAACTGCAGCGGCAGGGGAAAGGCATGCCCGAGATCATTGGGACGGGCGCGATAGCCGCACATGATCCCGAGCGCGATGGCGTTGGACTCGCGCCCCCGGGTGTGCTCGGCGAGATCCTGGTCGTAGGGCGCGTTGGTGAACGTCTGCAGCACCGCCTTCTTGCGGTGCTCGTCGATATTGTGGAAGAGCCCGGGAATGGCGCCCCCCACGCGCCGCTCGCGCGCTTCGGTGTATTTCTGGATGGCCTCGTCGAGCTCGGTGGGACGCGCCACCGCGATCTGCTTGTGAAAATTTCCCACCGGTCGGCTGTACAGCCCGCCGCTCCAGTGGCCGTAGATTTTTCGATCGCCCTGGAAATGCTTCCGATAATAATCGAGGAAGGCGGGCGGGAGCGCCTCCACAAATTCGGTCCGCATCTTCATGCGCCGGAGGCGGCTTCTCTCCAGCCGTCCAGGACGTGCAGGCTGTCCTGCCGCCCGCGGCGTCCCATGTCGGCGCCCAATTTCCGCATGTCGGCGCGCAGCGTTTTCAACACCTGCTCCAGCGCGTCGGGCAGCGGGGCGCAAAATTCCAGCGGCGCGCCGCTCACCGGGTGGGCGAAGCCCAGCGTCTGGGCGTGCAGAAATTGTCCATGCAGCTCCAGGGGATCGCGGCGGCAGTAGACTGGATCCCCTGCCACCGGATGTCCCAGCCACGACATATGGACGCGGATCTGGTGGGTGCGGCCGGTGCGGATGCGCACGCGGACCAGAGAAAAATCCAGAAACTCTTCCACGCGCTCGTACTCGGTGACGGCCGGGCGGCCGGAGTGGATGACAGACATCCGCTTGCGGTCCATGGGATGGCGCCCGATGGGCATGTCAATGACGGCGCTCGCCGCGGGGCGCCCGTGCACCAGCGCGAGATACTCTTTTTTCACCTGCCGTCCGGCGAACTGGCGGGTGAGCGCGGAGTGCGCGGCGTCGTTCTTGGCCACCACCATGAGGCCGGAGGTGTCCTTGTCCAGTCGGTGGACGATGCCCGGGCGGCCCACGCCTGCAATGCCGCTGAGATCCTTGCAGTGGAAGAGCAGCGCGTTGACCAGGGTGCCGCGGCTGTGCCCCACGGCCGGGTGCACCACCAGGCCGCGCGGCTTGATGAGAACGATGAGGTCGCCGTCCTCGTGCACCACGTCTAGGGGGATGTCTTCCGCCTCAACGTCGAGCGGCTCTACCTCCAGGGGTTGGGCCTTGAACACGTCGCCGGCGGCGACCTTCATGCTGTGCTTGAGGCGCGCGATGCGGCGCGGCCCGACATAATGGACGCACTCGTCGTCAATGAGGCGCTGCGCCTGCGCGCGGGGGACGTTCATCGCGCGCGAAAGCCAGGAGTCGAGACGGTCGTTGTGTCCCTCGTCGTCTACTTCAAGGCGTTGCGCGCCTTCTTCGTCGCCGTCCTCTTCCCCGCGCTTCTCGTCCGTTGAGAATTGCTCGAAATCCGCCATTGAGAACCACTCCGGGACCTCGCCCGGGCTGGAATCTTCCTTCACGTGCGCTCCTCGTGGATGAAACCCCTCGCCCGGTGTCTACCGCCCCTTTCAACCTGTTTAAACGTAATCGGACTCTCGGAAGCCCGTGGCGCGCGGTTTTCGACGCGTCGTACCTGCGAACCTGCAGCCGTGGCGCCGTTTATCTACACCCAGAACTTGCTGATGGGCGGTGGAATGAGGAGATCGTAGTACGGGCGCGGGATGGGATAGCCGGTGAGCAGCGGATAGTAGATCGCCATGCAGAGCAGCGCGGCGACGAGGTAGAGCGCCACGCAGGTCTTTCCCCAGGAAAGCTCCTGCCACTCGCGCACCACGGCGGCCACCAGCAGGGCCATGAACGGCGTGCAGGGGAGCATGTAGAAAAAGAATCCGCGGTTCAATTTCCAGAGCAGCACCTGCGGCGTGTAGAGCAGCACGAGGAAGAGCCAGGGCCGCTCCATCCCCAGGCGCCAGGCGTCGAAGTAGGTGCGGGCCTCGTGCGGCTGTCGCGCCGGGGCGCCCTCCGAGGGCGGCGGCGGCTTGCGTCCCCGCCACCACAGTTGCAGCGTGACCGCGAGCGGCACGAACAGCGACTGTCCGAGCGTGAGCAGGTAGAAAATGAGGAACGTCGCCCAGACGAACGGCGAACCGATGGCGATGACTCCGGAGATGTACTGGGTGCCTTCGTGGTTGCGCCACATCAACTTGCTGAGAGGCGTGTCGCGCTCGGCTGGGAAGACGGAGCCCCTGGGCTCCTTGTATTCTTCGTAGTGGTACCAGACCGGGCGCTTGAGGATGGGCCACTCCCAGAACTCGGACATGTAGCGGTGCTTGAACTCGGCGCCGTGGCGGAAGGTCCACATCAGCTTGTGGTTGTCGTACAGCTTCTGCCGGGTCTGGCCCTGGTAGAAAAACGGAATGAAGGCGCTGAGATAGAGCAGCGGCACGATGACCGCGTAGATGGCGAACAGCTTGAGCGCCCAGGTCCAGCGCAGCCGTGGGCTGAGCAGCAGCATCGCCGCGACGGCGCCCACCGTCGCGAACATCGAGGACCACTTGCAGGCCGCGCCGATTCCGAAAAACACCGCGGAGGCCACCGCCCACCCGAAGCGCTGGCGCGACGACTCGATGAAGCGCCACGCAGCGTAGGCCCCCAGCAGCACGAACAGCGCGAGGTACATGTCGAGCATGGCGATGCGCGACTGCACGAGGTGGAGCGGGTCGATGGCCAGCAAGAAGGCCGCCGCGGCCCCCACGAAGCGGCTGCGGAACAGGCGGAAGCCGAGCGCGTAGGTGACCGCGATGATGCCCAGGCCGGCCAGCAGGCTGCCGAAGCGCCACGCGCCGCCGTCGGAGACTCCGTCGAGAAGTCCAAGGTTGTCGAGGTGGACGGCGATCCCGTCGTACACTTGCATCCAGGCGGCGATGATCATCTTGCCGAGCGGCGGATGGACGGTGTTGCTGTCGTGCTGCCCCTGCAGATATTCGTACGCGGACCGCACGTAATAGGTCTCGTCGAAATACCGCTTGGGGGGAAATGCGAGCCGCAACTGGCGCACGAAATAAGCAAACATGAGGATGGATCCGAGCAGCAGCGCGTCGGTCAGGGGGCGCTTTTCCGGCCAGGTCGGCTCGTACGGCGCGGGCTCCTCGTATGCCCTGGGGGGAGCCTCGGGGGTGGGCGCTTCGGGCTCGATCATGAGGTTGTGGGCAGCGGCGCCGATCCCGAGCGGCGGTACAGGATCACGGCGGCGCCCAGCAGCATCAATCCCAGGCTGACCCATTGCGCGAGGCTCAGCCCGGCGCCGATCAGCGCGCTCTCGCGGAAAAATTCCACGGCGAATCGAATGGCGGAATAGGTCAGCAGAAATCCGAAAAATACTTCCCCGTGAAAGCGGCGGTGCCTGAGCCACCACGCCAGGAAAACCACCGCGGCGAGCGCCAGGATCATTTCATAAAGCGGCGAGGGATGCCGCATCACGATGTGCCCGGCGTGCTCGTCGGGCAGCGGGATGGCCCAGGGCAGGTGGCTCTCGCGGCCGTAGCAACAGCCGTTCATCAAGCAGCCGACGCGGCCCACGGCGAGCCCCACCATCATCCCCACCGAGCCCAGGTCGAGGAAATCCGCGAACGGCACGCCCTCGCGCCGGGCCGCAATCCAGGTGCCCAGGATGAAGCCGAAAATGCCGCCGTGCCACGACATCCCACCGCCGCGGAAATTCAGCAACTCGGCGGGGTGCGCGACGAAAAATCCAGGGTCCTGCAAAATGTAGGCCACCCGCGCGAAGAACACGCCCAGCACGACAATGGTGACCACGCCTTCGGTGACCTGCTCGCGGGTCATTCCCACGAAATGGGCGAGCCGCGCGACCACGAAGGTGGCGCACAGCACGCCGACCGCCACCATCACACCGAACGAATAAATCGGATAGTCGCCGATGTGGAACAGGATGCGGTGCACTTACGCCTCCCCCCGGACCAGCGCGGGCTGGGGCACGGCGAGCGCCCGATAGAGGCCGATCAGCCCGCCCGCGAGGATGGCGAACGAGGCATACTGGGCCAGCGTCAGTCCGCCCGCCAGGATGGGCTCCATGCGCAGGTACTCGATGAAGAATCGCTCCACCGCGTAGATGCTGACGTAGGCGTAGAATATCGCGCCGCGCCCCAGCGGGAAAACGCGCTGCAGGGCCAGCAGGACGAGGAGAACGAGAAACTCGCCGACGGCCTCGTACACCTGGGTGGGATGGCGCGCGACGAAGCCCAGCTCGGGCGCGTCGGGGAAAGTGACGGCCCACCCGACGCTGGTGGCGCAGCCGTGGCAGCAGCCGTTCAGGAAGCAGCCGAGGCGGCCGAGGACGTGTCCCAGGACAAGGCCCGGCGTTGCCATGTCGAGCAGCACGCCGCGCGGAATCTGGGATCGCCCGACGTAGATCAGGAAGGCGATGAAGCCGCCCAGCACGCCGCCGAGCCAGGACAGTCCGCCCTGGCGGATGTTGATCAGCTCGGCGAGGTCCCCCGAATAGGAGGGCCACTCCTCGTAGACCGCCACCACCCGGGCGCCGATGATGCCGCCCACCAGCACGGCCAGCGCGAAGTCCAGGACCTGATCCCTGGTCAGGCCGTAGGTGGAAGCGCGCCGCAGGGAGAGCCAGAGCCCGGCCAGCATTCCCATGACCAGCATGAAGCCGTACGAATAGACGGCGTACCACTGGCCTTCAAAGAGCAGGACTCGGTGCAACGTTTCAATCCCTCGCTGGCTTTGCGATCTTCCACATCAGCAGGGCGACACCTACGCAGATGCCGGAGTCGGCCACATTGAACACCGGCCACCAGCGGAGATCGAGGAAGTCCACGACGTATGCGAAGCGCATGCGGTCAATCAGGTTCCCCACCGTGCCGCCCGCGATCGTCCCCAGCGCGACCGCGGTGAGCGCGTCAACCTCGCGGACCTTGTGCCACGAGAGCGCGAGCCCGACCAGGACGACGACGGCCACGCTCATGAAGAGCCACCCGCCTCCGGGGAGGAGGCTGAATGCCGCGCCGGTGTTGCGCACGTGGTGGATGTCCAGGAACGGCAACAGGGTGAATGACTCGTGCAGGGGCAGGTGCGTGACGATCCAGTGCTTGGTCCCCTGGTCGAGGGCCAGCACCATTACCGCGGCAAGCGTCAATGCGACCGTGGAAGGCACACCGCGTGCTACTGGGTCAGCTTGTTGAGGTTCTGCTTGAGGGCCGCGGTGATGTTCTCCTTGATGGCCTCGCGCGTGTCATCGCCCAGCGACATGTAAATGTAGTACAGGGTCAGCGAGCCCAGGGCGCCAAGCAGCGCCACGCCCATCATCTTCTGGGCGCTCAGTTCACAGTGGTCGTCGGCGCACAGTTGATCCCCGATCCGCTCAATGCTGGTGGTCATGAGGTCTGTCCTTTCTTGGCACGCATCCGCTTTTCATCGATGCGTACGTACCCGGGGTGAAGTGCCTGGATCTCGCGCAGCCCGAGCAGCATGCTGTCGAGCAGGACCGCGCACAGCCTGCCGACGTCGCCTTCGCGGCTTTCCGGGGGCAGCGTGCAGCGCAGGTCGCCGCGCGCTACCCGGTACGTCGGCGCCGCGAGGGCGCACCGCTCCAGCCCCAGCAGGGCCGTCTGCAAGAGCGCCGACACGGCCGCGCACACGATGTCGAAACCCTCTTCATCGTACGCGGCGTGCCCCCGCGCCTCAAAGGCGGCGATCCGTCCTAGCGGGTCGCGCCGCACGGTGACGCGGATCATAGCCACGGGGGATTCGCGGCGTGCCCCCTGCCCCCTGCTTGAGGGCGGCGGGGCGTTCGCGCGAGCGCGGAACGCCGTCCGGTCGCGGTCAGGGAGAACGCGAAGAAGCCGACCATGAGTCGGCTTCTTCGCCGCGGGCGCGTGACGGCTAGCGGCTGATGGAGTCGATGCGGACCAGGGTGAAGAGCTGGCGGTGGCCGGTCTTCACGCGGTAGCGCTTGCGCTTCTTGTACTTGAAGACGAGGACTTTCTTGGCGCGTCCCTGGTGGACCACGCGGCCCTTCACGCTGGCGCCATCGAGCAAGGGGGCGCCCAGGTGGGTGCTGCCGCCGTCGTCGCCAATCATGATCACGCGGTCGAACACGACCTCGTCGCCTTTGCCGCCATCCAGCCGCTCCACGCGAAGCGACTGGCCCGGGGCCACTCGATACTGCTTTCCGCCGGTCTCTACAACCGCATACATGGCCTTACGCCCTCCAACTGACTTTCAGGGGTTGAAATTTTGCTGGTGCATGGTATCACAGCCCCACCGGCTTGTCAAACTTGGCGGCCCGCCCGCCCGCGACCGGGTCATTGCTCCACTCCTCCCGCCAGTCCCAGGATATCGACCGCCTGATGGCGCAAGACTGGGGACGCGGGGGGCGAATGTTTCCGGAGTGTTAGACCGAGCATGGACGACGTAACCGTTTACACGCCAGGCAATCGCTTTTACGACGGACTGGTCGCGTTTCTGGCCGCGGCCGCGAGCCTGTCCTCGGAGAGCCGGCCGTTGCGGCTCCCCTGTCGCGACGAAAACAACCCGTGCCTCGTGCTCGATCCCGAAGAAGTACTCGCCCCCCTGCGGCAAAATCTCTGGCCCGAACAGATTGCCTTCCAGCGCGACGCGGGGGCGGGGGAAGGCTTTTTCGGCAACCCGGCGCTGACCCGCGTGATCGAATCCCTGCTGCGCGCGGAATTCGTCAGTTTTTATGAGGCGTGGGCAGCCCCCATCGTCGTGGCGCACGGCAAGAATCTCCGCCAGTGGCCACCCGCCTGGGCTTTCGGCCGCATCGTGCGCAACGCGCTGGCCCACGGCGGTAGATTCGAGATTTTCAGCGCAACCGACGTATCCTGGCGCGGCAGGCGTTTCACCGACGCCGACCACGGCCGCTCATTTTCCAGCGAGGACGTGCGCAGCGGCGAGTTTATCCTCTTGATGGCGGACATGGACGCGGCGCTTAATCTCAATCCGTAGGTACGACGACTTCGTTCCTGTCGGGCTGCCGGTTTCCCCGAGTTCTACCGGGCCTGGGCGAGCACTCCGACCTGCATCGGAGAGTACAGGATCGTGCCAGCCGCGCCGCGCATCCGCTCCCATTCCTCGACGAACGCGGCCCACTGCGCCTCCGACAACACTCCAGCGCCGATCATGTGGGGCGCCTGCACGAACAGGAAATCCTCGACCCAGCGGTAGACTGGCGAGTCCGGCGGTCCCGCCTGCACGAACGGGTGCACGCCCAGCACGCGATATCCCGAGTTCACGAAATTGAGCGGAAGCACCCCGGCCACCCAGCAATTTCCGCCGTCGATCGCGAACCAGCGCCGCACCGCCGCGATCACTTCGTCAAAGCGCGGCGCCTCGGGAAACACGCGGATGCCGTCGTGATTGTAGTCGAGCAGGCCGATGCGCCCACCGGTCGCCAGGAGCGGCCGCAGGCGGCGCAGCACCGCCTCCACGTCTGGCAGATACGAGAAGACCCAGCGTGAGTAGATGGCGTCGAACGGCCCCTCGGGCAGCACGTCCCGCTCAATGTCGCCGGAGAAAATTTCCGCCTGCTCCAGCCCTTGGTCGCGAATCAAGCGCCGGCTGGCCGCGAGATACTCGTGATTGCGCTCGAAGCCGACCACCCGGCCGCCAACGCCCACGCGTCGCCCGAGGCGGGGAAGGCCCAGGCCGATGCCGCAGCCGATCTCCAGCACCCGCTTGCCTTCGGAAAGGCCCAGCCGGTCCATGAAGCTCTCGGTCTCCGCGGCCCAGACCTCGTCCTGGCCGCGGAGTCGTCGCTGCTCGGCCTCGTCATGGCCCAGCAAGTACTCGTCATTCGCGCGCGGCGTCGTCACGCCGTCCCCTTCGCGACGGCGGGCGTCCGCCCTGCGCAAGCAAGAGCCATGGAAGGATTTTCCACGCGCCTCCCGTAGCGCTCACGTAGCGCTCACGTAGCGCTCCCGTAGCGCTCCCGTAGCGAGTAAGACACGCGGCGGGTAGAGACCCCGTCGCGCCACGGTGAAGGACCGGTGCGGACACCCCCAGTGGGCGCGCGCACCCCCCACGCTCCAGCCGGTCCGCAGAGCGTGGCTTCACGATCCGGGCGGAGTTCAAGTTCACGCCCGCCCAGGGGGGACCACAGGGCACCAGGCTTGTGCGCCGAGTGCCCTGTTTCTATTTTCTGCCTCGAACGGCGATCAGGGCCAGGCGGCCGGCTCGATCGTCGGGGCCGGGCCCCTGGTCTTCTTCCTCATGCGCGTGCTGCGCCAGGAAACCGGGTACACCCGCCGATGCCTGCCGTGCCGCCCTCCCCCGCTCTCGTCTCAGGAGCCAAACGCTGCTTCCAGGATTTTGTAGGTCACCGCCGCGATAAGTGCAGCTGCCGGGATGGTGAGGATCCAGGCGGTCACGATGTTTCCGGCCACCCCCCAGCGTACCGCCGACAGCCGCCGCGTCGCGCCCACGCCCATGATCGACGCGACGATGACGTGCGTCGTGCTGACCGGCATGCGAAAGTGCGCCGCGATTTGCAGCACGATCGATGCCGCGGTCTCCGCGGCGAAGCCGTGGACCGGCTGAAGGCGCAGAATCTTCGAGCCCATGGTGTGGATGATCTTCCAGCCACCGGCCGCGGTGCCGATGCCCATGGCCAGCGCGCACGCCACAATGACCCAGGTCGGGGGACCCGGTGACGCACCGGCCGCCGGCAGCAGGTCCGGCCAGGGCCACGCCGGATTTCGCGACTGCACGACCAGGGCCAGGGTAATGATGCCCATCGCTTTCTGGGCGTCGTTGGTGCCGTGGCTGAAGGCCATCAAGCCAGACGACACCAGCTGCAATTTCCGAAAATATCGATTGGTGCGGTCGGGAGCGCTGCGGCGGAAAATCCACAGCAGGGCGAGCATCAGGAGATATCCCACGACGAGCCCGGCTAGCGGCGAGCCGACGATGGGAATCAGCACCTTGTTGCGCAGGCTGGTCCAGTGGAGGATGTCGGTCCCGGCATGGATCACTCCCGCTCCCATCAACCCGCCGATCAGGGCGTGTGACGAGCTGCTGGGAATTCCGTAATACCATGTGATCAAGTTCCACACGATGCCGCCGGTAATTGCCGCAGCCACCACCGTTTGCGTGACGCCGCTGGGGTCCACGATGTCGCCGGCGATGGTCTTCGCGACCCCGACGCTGACAAATGCCCCGGCAAAATTGAGCACCGCGGCCATGAGCAGCGCGCGCGAAGGCGACAGCACGCGGGTGGAGACGACGGTCGCGATGGCATTCGCGGAGTCGTGGAATCCATTGATGAAATCGAAGGCGAGGGCCAGGAAGACAACGATGATCGTCAGCCAGACGGAGAGGGAATCGATACCTTTTCACCTGCACTCTGGGGACCTGCGGTCCCCCCGGTTTCCGGCGCGCTCATACCACGGGTCCCGAGAGGTGTCCTGCCCGTTCCAGGCAAGACGCACGCGGAGCGCGCGCGGGCGGTACACCTCTGGCCGTGTCACGTGCGCCTCCGGGTCGAGCAGGTTGCGGTTGTAAGTCACGATGGCCTCGCCGGCCGCGGTCGACTGCTCCGGATGCGCCCTCGCGCCATAGATCAGAATTCCTCGCTCGGGCGCAGTGTACAGGCGAAGCGGCGCGCTCCAGGGACCCTCCGGGCGGTCCGCGTGCCGCGCCATGACGTCCGGCCCCAGGCCCGACGGGGTGTACACCGCAACGAATCCTGGGACGCCGGGAACCCGGCTCACGCTCATCTCCGGCGCGCCGTCCTGGAAGAGCACCCGGGGCGCGCCGCGGGCCCAGCCGCCCGCGCCCCAGACCTCCCAATCGTCGGGGTTCAGGGCGGCCAGTCGGGCGCGGTGAATCCGCGCCACGAAGAGTGGGCGGTCGGTCCGGCCGGGGACGATCCCGTAGGCGTACAGCCAGTCGCCGGCCACCACGCAGGCGGCGCCCAGACGCATCCCCAGGCGCACCACGCGGTGCTTCCAGGCACCCGGGTCGCCGCTCGGATCGTCCACGCACAGCAGGTCCGCGCCCGCCTCCTCGAACTGAAAGCCGGGCGGTCCCTCCGGATCGGGGCGGATGCGCATCAAGAAGACGTACAGGCGGCCGTCCACGACCGCCATGTCCCCGGGCCAGAACCAGTCCTCGCCGCCCGCCGCCGGGAGCACTTCGCCCACAAAAGAAAACCGTCCGTCCGCCTGGATGGCCCCGCTGTTGCGCAGCATGTCGAGCGACGCGCGGCGGCCGCCACGGACCTCCGCGGTGAAGGTGTCGCCGAACAGCCAGAACACGCGGCCGTCTGGAAGCGCGACGCTGTGGGCTCCGTCCGCGCCGGAGAAGCCCACGGCATCATCAAAGTGGCGCTCGAACGCGGGGAGCGGCGTCACTGAGACGAGCTGCAGAATGCCGAGGAGAAGGGCGATCACTCCGAGGGCGGGCGACGCCGCGGCTCGGGCGGCGACACGGCGGGGCGCTGCCAGTTCTCCGGCAGCTCCGGCGGCGCCACGAGGCCCTGCACGGTATCGGAATGCACCTGACGGCGGCGCCACATGTTGGTGAACGCGATGATGAGCCACATGCCAACGTGGAGCGCCCCCAGCCCCACGTAAGGGAGCTGCAAGGCAATCGAGCAGACGCCAAAGGAGAGGCCGTCGACCAGCATGCTGGCCGTCGTCTGGATGGTCTGGGGCCCGTGTCCCTCGTAGTGCTGGCTTGCTTGCAGGTTCATGATGGGGATGGCGCCGATGGCGCCCAGCACGATCGCGGCGGTCAAGCCGGTCCCGAAGTCGGCGATGGGCAGCACCGCGAACGCAGAGATGACCGCGGATACCGCGCGCAACAACAAGAAAGGCAGGTCGAAGTAGCGGAGCACCGCGGGAATCTTCTGGATGCAGATCTCCGCAAGCGCCAGAAACCCGAGCATAGCATAGGTGCTGGTGGCTTCCGTGTCGTTTGAGAATTGCAGCAGGTTCGGATTGACCTGCCTGGGACCGATGAGATCAAGCCGCAGCGCGTGGCAGAGGAAAAAGAGCGGGACGAAGGCGCGCAATCCCGCGACGCCGGCCAGTGCCGCCGCCAGGGCAAGCAGGTGTACCGGTAAGGTCATCGCGGGTCCATTCTCGCCTTCGGGTACGCCCCCCTGCGCGTGCGCTTTCCCGCGCCTTCACATTTTCTTAACAGTTTTCCCAAGGGAATACGCTGGCCTGCCGTAGGATGGGTCCATTCAAGACGAAGGAGAAGTGGCCAATGATGAAGCGAGTCGTGGCCCTGGTGGGCGCGGTCGTGCTGTTTGGAGGCTCGGGGGCGCGCGCCGAGTCGGATCTGGGGGACGCCTTCGTGCAGGCCGGGCCGGCCGCGCGACAACAGTTGCGCGAAATGGTGCGAACGGAATATCTGGGTCTGGCGGAAAAGTTGCTGGACTTCGTGACCGCCCGCGACCGGAAGTTTTTCACCCAGGCCGCGCTGTCGCGTCTTGACGCGATTCTCGCGCGCCACCCGGAAGCGGTCAGCACGCTTCCCGCGAAGGTGATGGAGGACCTCCACGCCCGCTATCCGCGGCTGGTGACCCAGATCGTGTTGACCGCAATGGACGTCGAGCCCGGCGTCGTCGGGCAATTCTCCCGCTGGCGCGCCAAGGACGCCGTGCGCAAGATGGTGGCCGACAAGTATCCCCGTCTGGTGGAAGACGCGCTGGCCGTCATCAAGGAGAAGAGCCCCACCCTGCCAGCCGCGGTCCGGCGCACGGCCATGGAGACGGCGCTGTCAGCCGATCCCACGCTCCACCTCGAGGTGCTTCTCGACGCCGCGCGCGTTGCCCGTACCCAGGGAGGGCTCCAGCAGTTTCTCGGGGGCCGCACGGCGTTTCGCAAGGCGCTCGCGGACAATCCCAAAATGGCGCGCGCGCTGGTCGCCATGATCGATGAGAAATACAGCGAGCGCATCTACCGGGTGGCCCATGCCGTGGTCTGGGAGGTTGGTAAGCAGCACGGAGCGGCCATCGCCGGCACCGTCCGGGAAGTGGTGAAGTTGGTGGACGCGCGCTATCCCGCGCTGGCCTCCGAGGTCATTCGGCTGCGCATCACGCAGCGGCAGGCCGTGGTGTCCGCGCTCCGCGCCCAGCACCCGAAATTCGCGAAACAGATGGCGGACGCCATGCAAGAAAAATATCCCCGCCTGCTGGCCGACGCGGTGGCTTCCATTGACCGCAACGCGCCCGGACTGCGGGACGATCTGCGGAGCGCAATGGCCCAGCGCTTTCCCGGCCTGCACCAGGACGTGCGCGCAATGGTTGCCCGCGAGTTTCCGGGCCTTCTGGAAAAGACCGAAGCCATTCTGAAGTAGGTAAAATCCGGCGGATATCGAAGCGAGCAGGCTTATGCCAGGCCTGCTCAAAGGCTTTGAAATCGAGCTTTTCACCGGCCGTCCGGACGGCGAGGTGGTCGGCCTCGCCGACCACCTCGCGAGGCGCATGGACGGCTTCGTCCTGGAGCCGGACAGCCGAAATCTCGAATACGTGACGGCCCCGCTGGCGGATTATCGCGCGCTCCTTTCCGCGCTGGTCGAGCCGCGGCTGAAGCTGCGCGAGGTGCTGGCGGAAATGGGCGGTTACACGATCGTTCCCGGCAGCACTATGCCGCTGGCCGGGGCCACCGGCAAGTTTATCCGCAGCGATCCGGGAAATCCCTATCACGACCAGATCGAAAAAACCTACGGCACGCGCGTGGTGACGGCCAGCGTGCACATCAACTTCGGCCTGCCCTACGCCGAGGACGTCATCCTCGCCACCCGCCTGCTCCGCATGGACGCCGCGGTGGTGCTCGCCGTCTCGGCCGCCTCGCCGTTTCTCGAAGGCGCCGCGACCGGCGCGCACTCCACCCGCTGGGAGACGTTCCCGCTCACGCCAGACCACGTGCCGCTGTTCGTCGATCACGCCGACTACGCCGACTGGATGCGTCAGCAGCTGTCTTTGGGCTTGATGTGGAACGTGCGCCACCTGTGGGTGGCGGCCCGTCCCAACGGCCCGGATCGGCCCGACGCGCTCGACCGCGTGGAGCTGCGCATCTGCGACCTGATCTACGATCCGCGCGTGCTGCTGGGGCTCACGTTGGCCCTGGAGGTCCGACTCGACCGCATGCTGCGCGGCAAACTGGTCGACACGCTGGCCCAGAAACGTTTCTCGGCCGACGATCTGGTCGCCATCGCGCGCCAGAACGAGCGCAACGCGGCCCGCCACAGCCTGGACGCCCTGGTGGTGGACTGGGAGAGCGGCGAGTCGCTGCCCGCCCGGGTACTGGCCAAACGATGGGTCGACGAGGCGCGCATCTCCTCGCTGACCCTCACGGCGTTCGACGAATGGCTGCTGCGCGGCGTGGACCAGACCCTGGACGGCGGCAACGAGGCCATGCGCTGGCTGTCTCTCGCGCGCAACGGCCACACGGTCCCCCAGGTTGTGGAGGAAGCCGTCGCCGAAGCCCTGGAAATCGACGAGAGACTGCGGCACCAGTTTTTCGACTGATTTGCGCATGATGCGCGGGCATGTTACTATGCTCAGCGTGTCTCAAAACGTCCCCGAGCCCGACCAGACCGTCCGCCAGCGCAGCAACCGCGAGCTTTTGCGCGCGCTGTGGCCGTTGCTCGCGGCGCACCGCGGGGCCCTGACGCGCGCCTGCCTCATCCTGCTGGCCTGCACCGCGCTGTTCCAGGCCGGGCCCTTGCTCATCCGTCACGCCGTCGACACCAATCTCCCCGCTCACGACGTGCGCGGACTGGTGGCCACCGTGATCGCGTTCGTGGCCGCGCAGGGGCTGTACCTCTTGCTCAATTACCGGCAAAACCTGATTTTGCAGCGCACCGGGCTGCGCATCATCACCGACCTCAAGCAGCGGCTTTTTGAGAAGGTGCTTTCGCTCTCCTACTCATTTTTCGATGAGATGCCGCCCGGCAAGCTGATCGCGCGCGTGGAGAGCGACGTGGAGGCGCTGCGCCAGTTATTTACCTTCACCGCCGTCGTGCTGGTGGGCGATACCTTCAAGCTGATTGTCAGCGCCATTCTCATGATCTCCATCCAGCCGGTGCTGGCCGCCATCGTGCTGGCGACGCTGGCCGGAATCCTGGCACTTACCATGTCTTTGCAGCGCGTGGGACGCCCCGTGTTCCGCGAGGCGCGCGAGCGCAACGCCGACCTCACCGGATTTATTGAGGAGCGGCTGCACGCGATTCCGGTGGTCCAGGCATTCTCTCAAGAGGCGCAGACCTGCGCGGACATGGACACGCAAAACCGCCTGAAATTCCAGGCTGACGCAAAATCGTATTTCATCTGGAACGTGTACTGGAACGCCATCATCCTGCTCGAGCTGCTCGGCGTTTGCACTTCGCTGGTCCTGGGCGGCGCGCTGGTGATGCAGGGACAGGCCACCATCGGCACGATCATCATGTTTACCGAGTTCCTGCGGCGGTTTTTCGAGCCGGTCTTCCGTCTGAGCGAGCAGATGGGCATCTTGCAGCGCGCGTTCGTGTGCGGCGAGCGCGTCCTGGACATGCTCGAGCGACCCCCCGAGGTGCGCGATCCCGCGGCGCCCCGCGAGTGGAGCGGCCTCCAGGAGAACATCGAATTCCGCGACGTCAGCTTTGGATATCGCGAGGGACGGCCGGTCGTGGACCACGTCTCGTTCACGCTGCCGCGCGGAGAGCACTGGGCCATCGTGGGTCCGACCGGGGGCGGAAAGACCACGCTCATCAGCCTGCTCCTCCGTTTCTACGATCCGCAGAGCGGAGCGGTCCGGGTCGACGGGATCGACGTGCGCGACCTGCGTCAGTCTGACCTGCGGGCGCGATGCGCTCTGGTATTGCAAGACATCGTCTTGTTTCCGGGCACGGTACGAGAAAATCTCACACTCGGTGAGCCTGACATCAGCGAAGCGGACATGCGTGAGGCAGCCCGCGTCGCCGCCGCGGACACCTTCGTGGAGGGCCTTGCGGAGGGGTACGACACGCCGCTCCTGGAGCGCGGCGCAAACCTGTCCACCGGGCAGCGTCAATTGCTCTCGTTTGCCCGCGCGCTGGCCCGCAATCCGGATATCCTGATACTCGACGAGGCCACCGCGTCGGTGGATCCGGAAACCGAGCGCGCCATCCAGGCCGCCCTGCACCGCCTGCTGGAAGGCCGCACCGCGCTCATCATCGCGCACCGCCTGTCCACCATCCAGGATTGCGACCGCATTCTCGTCGTGGAGAACGGCCGCATCGTGGAGCAGGGCACGCACCGGGAATTGCTGGCCCGCGACGGCTCCTATCGCCGCCTGCACCACCTGCAGATCGCGCTGGGAGCGGCGTCATGAGTCCCGCCAGGGACGGTCAACAAGAGGAATCCGCCGGAGACATGAGGTGGGGAGGCGAGCCGACCTGTGTCGTGAGCGTGCCGCTGCGCTGGGCGATCAGCCTCTGGCGGCCGCACCGATGGCTGATCTTGCCGCTGGTCGTGCTCACCATTTTAAATGCGTTCGCGGTGGCCGCGATCCCGCTCGCCATGCGAGACGTTTTCAACCTGCTGAACCGCCAGCTCACCAGCGAGACGCTGCGCCAGGCCGTCTTCTGGCTGTTCTGCGTGGGCCTCGCCCGGTTCGTGGTGTACAGCACCCTGCAGTGCCTGCGCGCCTGGGTGAACGTGCGCCTGGAGTGGAGCGTGCGCAGCCGCCTGTTCCGACACATCGTCTCGCTGGGGCCGGCATTTCATGGGAAATTTCGCACCGGCGACGTGCTCACCCGGCTCACCAGCGACATCGGCGAGGAAAAGCTCTCCTGGTTCTTGTGCTCGGGCGTGTTTCGCGCGCTGGAGGCGGTGTGCGACGTGGTCATCGTGGCGGCGGCGATGATGCGGCTCAACGTCCCGCTGGCGCTGTACTGCCTGGCGCCGCTTCCGCTGCTGTTCTTGTTGTTTTTGAAAGTCTCCTCGCGGCTGTCCGAGCGATTTAGGGCACAGCAGCGCGCGATTTCAACGGTAAATTCTCAGCTCGAGGCCACCTTCAACGGCATTCGTCTGGTAAAGGCGTGCGCACTGGAAGAAGCCCGCGCGCGAGCCTTTTCCCAGGATGTGGAAGCGCGCCGGAGCGCGGACTTCAACGCGGTCAGCGCGCAGGTTCTCATGGAAAACGTGTACGGGTATTCGTGGCAATTGACCGCGGCCACCGTGCTGCTCGTGGGCGGGTGGATGGTGATCGAAGGGCGCATCACGCTTGGCGACTTCGTGGCCTTCAACGCATTTGCAATGTCGCTCACCCTTCCCATGTTTGACCTGGGTGGATTTCTCACCCGAGGCCGCCAGGCGCTGGTGGTCATAGAGCGCCTGCGCGAGTTGGAATGTTTCGCGCCGGACGTCCGTGACGGCCGCGCCCCGGAGGTGGCGGAACCGGCCGCGCCCGCGCTGGCCGTGAGCGAGCTTTCCTACGCCTACCCGGGCGCCGCGCGTGACACTTTGTCCGGAGTTGGCCTGGCGCTGCGCCGCGGCACCTTGCTCGCGGTCACCGGCCGCGTCGGGGAAGGGAAAAGCACGCTGCTGCGGCTCGTGCTGCGCCTGGTGGATCCCGAAAAGGGCCGCGTCGCGCGGGGCGGGCGCGACCTGCGCGGATTGTCGCTGGCCGAAGCTCGTGAGGGCGTGGGCTACGTGCCTCAAGATGCTACCCTGTACTCGACGACCATCCTCGACAACGTGCGCTTCGGCCGCCCTTCGGTGAGCGAGGACGACGTCTGGTGGGCGCTCGGCATGGCGCATCTCGAGGCGGACGTTCGACGCATGCCGGAAGGGCTCCACACCCACGTCGGCGCGCACGGGACCCAGCTTTCCGGCGGCCAGAAGCAGCGGCTGTCGATCGCGCGGGCACTGGCCGGCCGTCCCTCCCTGTTGTTGCTCGACGACTGCACGGCAAGCCTGGACGCGCACACCGAAGCGCGGCTTTGGGAAACGCTTCGCGCCGCCCTGCCGGACGCGGCCATCGTGCTGGTCACCCATCGCACGGCGGCGCTCGCGCATGCCGACGCCATCGTGGTGCTCGGCGACGGCGGCCGCCTCCTCGAAGCGGGCAGGCACGAAGAGCTGATGCGGCGCAACGGCGAATACGCCACGCTGTTCCATCGCTGGGAGGCCGAGGAGGACGACGAGGTGGCCTGACCGCAATAGCTCAAAGGGGTGATTGACAACCGTCGGCGAATGGTGTCCAAAGACGGTACTTGAGGTGTATAATACCGGTGTAGTAATACCGGTGTATAGTAATACCGGTGTATAGTAATACCGGATGGGGTCGGGATAAAGGTCAGTGTTTCCGAGGGGGCGTCACGCATGCAGGTCTGTCCGGTTTGTCGTGAAAGGTTACTGGATCAGGTGACGCGATGCAAGTATTGCGGCGCGACACTTCACCGCACCACCATCCTCGCCAGGGAGCGGGCCGCGCGCCGCGCCACGGTCAAGTTTTTCGTTTTTGGAGCGCTGTTCGTCGCGGTCCTGGGAGGGATCATCTACTGGCAGTCGGGCGCCTCGGCGCGCCAGCATGAAGAGTACCGCCAGGGCTACAATCAGGGGATCCAGGCCGGCGCCGTCCTTGCTTCTCGAATGGCGAGCCGTCCCCTCGACTCCGACCTGGAGAAACTGCTGGATACCGAGTATGTCAAGGCGGATCTGGGAAAGACCACGCTCGACTTCGAACGTGGCTGGAAGGACGGCGCGCGTTCCGCTATCATTTCAAGAAAGCGCCAGAAATATACACGTACGGGGGCCTCATGCGCAACCTGATCTGGATCGTTCCTCTCCTGGCCCTGGTGGGCGGTGTCTCGTTCGGCATCATCAAACTGCTCGAGTCGGACACGTCCACCGGCTACGTGCCCGAGACGCAGGCACTGGTGACGCAGATGAGGGCCGTTGTGGAAACCGGCAAACAGCAGCGCGATTTTGCACGCTTCCAGCAACAGTCCGGCATCTTGATGACGGACATGAACGCATTTCGCGAGCGCTATGAGAACAGCGCACATACCCCGCTGGCATCTTTTGGCGGCACGCTGACCGCCTACAAGGCGGTCATGGACGTCCGCGACGCCTGGCAGGCCGTGGTGAGCGGAGCCCAGAGCGAATTCCAGGGACGCGAGCGCATCAAGAGGGCGCTGGCCCAGGCCGAGAGCGCGCTGGATGAGGCCCAGAGCGGGCTCTCACGGGGAAATTAGCACCTTCAGCGCCCCCGCACGGCCGGCGTGCGCCACCGCGGCCACGCCTTCCGCAAGCGCGTAGCGGCCGTCCACCAGGGGCTCGACCGAGACCATTCCGGCCTCGAGCGCGCGCAGCGCCGGCCGAAACGGCCCGCACCGCGAGCCCACCACGCGGATCTCGTTGATGACGATGGGCGCCAGGGCGAGCGTGCTGTTGCCCTGTACGGTGGTCTTCAACACGACCGTGCCGCGCGGCCGCACGGCTTCCAGCGCGGCCGCGAACCCCTGCGCCGACCCGCTCGCCTCGATCACGACGTCGGACGAGCCGTCCGCGCGCCAATCGCTCCGTGCGACGCAGCGGATGCCGCGGCCGCGCAGGAACGACAGTTTGCGATCGTGCTTGCCCACCACCGTCAGATCGCAGCCGGTCGAGGCAAGCACCTGCGCCACCATGGTCCCCAGCTTGCCGTCCCCGAGAACCGTCACCCGCGCGTCCGGCGCGACCGCCACCTGCTCGGTCACCTCAAACGCCGCGGCCAGCGGCTCGGTGAAAACCGCCACCTCGTCGGGCACTTTGGCGGGGACATCGTGCAGGTTGCGGACGGGCAGCGTGAGATACTCGGCAAACGTGCCGTCGCGACCGAGAATTCCCAGCACGGTGCGCTCAGGACAGTGGCGCGGATCGCCGCCCAGGCAGCCAGGACAGCGGCCGCACCCGCAGTTGATCTCGCCCACCACGCGGCGCCCCTTCCAGGCGGGATCGGCGCACTCCACGACCTCACCCACGAACTCGTGGCCGAGCACGCCGGAAAATCCCATGTAGCCTTTCACCAGCTCGAGGTCGGTGTTGCAGATCCCCGCCATGCGGAGGCGAATGAGGGCCTCATCGGCCGCGGGGGCTGGCACCGCGCGGCCTTGCTCGAGTCGAAGCGCGCCGTCGAAGACAAGTGCTTGCATGCGGAATGCTTGGCGGCG
>Ga0194121_10002620_pt1 | contig 28368 bp, 37 predicted proteins | sample TA2MahCa50mmetaG_FD_148609 | JGI IMG/M metagenome (GOLD analysis project Ga0194121, IMG submission 148609) | Freshwater microbial communities from Lake Tanganyika, Tanzania - TA2015020 Mahale Deep Cast 50m | ecosystem: Environmental > Aquatic > Freshwater > Lake | place: Tanzania: Lake...
GCATAGGCCCGCCGCTGTTCCTCCGTCGCGGTCCCGTTGCGGATTGAATCGGTAAGCCGATGGATGATGTTGAGCGCGCTGCCGGTCGTGCCGCTGCCGAACAAAGGCTTGTCCAGGCTGCGAGCGCCCGGCTGCCCGATCGCCTGGCCGCGCGGGACCATTATCGTCTGAGCTGGATTGTTCGGGTCCACGATCTCGACCAGCGTCTGGTCAGCCATGGACCCGCCGATCTTCCGGCTCGCCCCCGTGATCTTGTTGATCTGCCACAGCGTCCTGCGTCCCTGGTCGTCGAAGCCCTCTTTGGTTTCCCAGGCATCCTCTCGCAGCATGGAGCCCGTCATCCTCGCCTGGATGTCGGCGATCAGCGCGTTGCGCGCGATCGGGTTCTCGACGCTTCGTGCCGCCTCCATCGCTCCGGCGAAGCGGTCGGGACCGACCCCGCCAGGGGCCGGCGCCGCGCCGCCGGGACTATCCGCTCCACTGGTGGGTAAGGCTTCCCCGTCGACGACCCAGTGACCGAAGGTCATTTTTCGCGGTTCGGTCAATTGCTGCGGACGCATGGACTGAAGCACGGCCCCCAATCCCTTCGCGTAAGCATCCGATGCCGCCGCAGCGTCGTCCATCGCCGACCGCTGGGCCATCATGCCGAGATAGGCCGTTGCAGGTCTGGTGAACAGCTCGATGGGCGAACCGATCGGCGCCGTGTTGAGCGACGCGCCTTTCAAGGCGCGGCCCATCTCGATCCGGCTGCGGATTTTAGGGTCCTGCAGAACGCGCGGATTGACCCCGCCGTCGGGAACGGTCGTCGAGCGATCATACCAGCCGGCGAGGAGGTTGTTTGCCATGGCTCAAGCCTCGTAAGCAGCGGGGCCGGTCTTGCGGCCTTCGAGCGTCTTCAATCGCCGCGCGATCTCTTTCGTCGCGGCGAGATTGGCGTAGGTCAGATCGGCCAGAGGAATCCGGGTTCCGTCGCCGATGCCCATCCGATCCCTGACATCCTCGGCCATCGGCCCGACATGGTCGGCCTGATCGAGCCCGGTTTCCTCGCGATAGGACCAGCGCTCGATCGGCAGACCTTCGATGGCTTCGAGCATGACGCCCGGATCGGGGATGCCCTTGCGGTGCTTCAGGTCCTTGCTGGAGTAAGCCATGATCCCCGCCGCGCCCAACCCGGCCAGCGCGCCGAGTCCGGCATTGGCCGCCTGGTTGCGCGCGTTGTAGGCCGCGAGCTGGCCGGAATAGGCCGTGTTCTGTGGCCCGACCACGTCGATGTTCGCCGGGCTCATGATCGGCGGAGCGCCGACCTGGGGACCGCCCATCAATGCGGCGAGCTCGTTGAAGTTGACCTGACGCTGGGCCAGCTGGTTCGCCAGCATCTGCTGTTGGGCCTGGTTGCCGAGGCCGGCCGCACCCATCGCCTGGGCGAATTTCTGCTGCTGCGCCGCGTTGGCGAGCTGTGCGTTGGCGACCGCCTGGGCGAATTTCTGCTGTTGGGCCTGGTTGCCGAGGCCGGCCGCACCCATCGCCTGGGCGAATTTCTGCTGCTGCGCCGCGTTGGCGAGCTGTGCGTTGGCGACCGCCTGGGCGAATCGCTGGTCCTGCACGCGGTTGAACAGATCCGTCTCGGTCATCGCCTCGCCGAACTCGGTGCCCCTCACCTGGTTGGCGATGCCGACATTCTGGAAGCTCTCGCCCGACCGCGCCGCTCTCGCCTGGTTGGCCAGGTTGGTGTCGGTCAGATTCTCCTGGAAGCCCTGGCCTCGAAGTGCGGCGCCCAATTGGGCCAGCCTCGATTGCTCGGCCGACCCCGCTCCGACGGCGGTGTAGGCTGCGTTCTCCAGCCGCTCGCCCTGGCTGCGATCGAGCTGATCGATAGCGGCCTTGTATGCCTCCGAGCCGATGGGGATGCCGCGGTCGGCGAGCGTCTGCACCAGCCGGGACCGCTCAAGTTCCATTGAGGGCCGCATCAGGTTCATCGCACGGGCGAAAGCAGCAGTCTGGTGTCGCGCCGTGTCGATGCCGAAATCGTCGATCGAGGGCAGCGCCTGCAGGCCGCGCCGGTTGACCGCGGTCGTGTAGTCGCCGAGCGCCGAGAGGTCGACACCCCTGACATAGTCGGCGCCGATCCTGGACCGGTCGATCTGGTCGCGCAACGGCCCGCCATCGACCGAGGTGACGAGCCCATCGTCCATCACACGCCTGACGCGACCGGAGCCGGTGGCGAGCTGCGGCAGGTTGATGTTCGAACTGACGGGCAGATTGTCGAGCTGCGTCCGCGCCCGTCCCACCATCGAATTAGCGAGCGCCTCCGCCCCGGTGCGGAACTGCGTCTGCCCCGGGGTTTCCTGCACCTGCATGGACGCCTGGTCAGGCTCCATCTCGAAGCGGTAGCGCTGATCCCATGGCGCCGCCGCCCATTGCTCGTCGGTCATGCCCGCGGGCCTGGCGTTGGCGACCATCTTGCCGAAGAGCTGGTTGCCCATGGGCGAGAACAGGTTGACCCGGTTCACCTTTGCCTGGGCCGCCGCTGTCGCGGTCGGATCGGGCGCGGCCGGCGCGGAGCCTCTACCTTTCATGCCGCCTTCTCCTTCTCAATCCACCGGCACCTGTCCGGGAACATCGCATAGATGCACGCCGCGTCGACCACGGCCTTATCACCGGATCGCGCCGCCCATCCTCGTCTCAAAGTGCCTTCGAGCTGAAAGCCCAAGCGAACGACGAATTTCCTGGCCCGCTTGTTGCGCCGGGCGATGATCGCCGTCACCCTGCGGGCCTTGAGCTGGTTGAACGGATAGCCGAACAGGGCTGACAGAACGCCCCTGGTACACCACCTCGGATTGGTGGACGCGATCGTCATCTCGATATGGGGCGAGGGAATCGCCTCGTGGTCCAGCCGGTGATAGAGCACGCCCGCCACCGGCCTGCCCTGCCCGTCGACCACGCCGATCGCCGTGCACGGTCTCAACGTCGTCTCGGGCAATAGCCGCCTTACCCACTCGGCAACGGCCTCATGGGAGTCCAGGATCAGGATCACGGCGCCATGCTGAAAGTGCCGGCCGCGTAAATTCGCCGAAGCTCTTCCATCATCTCCGGCGAAAGCTCATCGGCCGGCATCGCCTTGAGGGCGCGTCCGATCATTTGCGGCGCAATGTCTGCTTGCGCTTCGCCCGGCTGCATCGCGGCAGCACCCAGGCCGGCGGCAGGCAGCAGGCCGAACTTGCGCAGTATCTCGACCGTCCGCGCGGGGTCGAACATGACATAGTTGTGCGTGCCATCGCCTGCAGCACGGGAACCTTGATCGAGGTAGCGGATGCCGGGGATGCCGGCAGAATTCAACAATTCAGAAGCGGAAGCGTCTGCGCGGTAGCCCTTGGGTGGCATTCCGCCACTAAATCTTTCAACTAAAGCCCTTTGCTGTAAGGCGGTTAGGGCCTCTTGACCAGTTAGCTTCAGAGCACTTTCATTAAGTGGATAACCATATTCTGCCGCGCCAGTTGCAATACGATAAGCCTCGGCCGCACGCGGCTGCACCCTTAGCGGCTTATCCCAATCAAGGAACTCCTCCGGGCGCGCGTGGATGTTTACTTCGTAGAGACGGCCCAGAGGCTTTTGTACCTCTTTGGCTTCGCGAATGACCTGTTCTAGATTCGAGGGAACAACACCCTTGTAACGATCCCCAACGACGTAGGCAATCTCCTGGACGCGCGCCGATGGGAACTCAGCCATCGTCTTGTTAATGAGATCGGCCAAATCCTCGGGGTGATGCGTTTCCAGTTGCGCCGGGTTGACCTGCGCGGGCGACAAATCCGACAGCTTATCGCGATAATCCTGCGCTACCCCTCGTCTTTCCCCGAGATACGCCCCATGCCCGTATGCCTGCGCGCCTTCGCCCGAGCCCATCTTGCCCAGGTCGAACCGCCCGAGCGGGAAGTCATGCACCACGGTCGCGCCCTCGGGCACGTCCGGCAGCACGTCGGGGCGACCCTTGATCGTCTGCAATTCACCGGACGGCATCCGCACCAGCCGCTCAGCGGGGAAGTCATGCGGCGAGCCGTGCCAGCCGTGAAGCGGATTCGTTATGCGGCGCAGCGCGCCCACAAGCTTGTCAACCGGCCCCGCCTCGGCCTCGCCCGGCGCGGCCAGCGCGCCGGCAGCAGCGGCGATCGGCGCGGCGCTCGCAAGGATATCGCTGCTTTCTTTCTGAGCCGGGTCAAACTTGGCAAACGGCGACCGGATGTTCTTGCCGTCGAAAACAACCACGGAATCGTTCATCCGGCCAAATGTGTTGTCCGTCAGCCTGACTGCCGGCCAGTGGCTTAATTCCCTCAAAACTGCATTTTGGAATCGAAGGCTGTTCCCGTATTCCCACATCCGGCCGCCGGTAACGACGTTGACAAAATCATCGAAATTGTCGAATCCCCAATCTTTCCCGATGCTCCGATATACCTTCTTTAATTCTTTGTGCCCCTGCGGCCCCATCCCCTCAAGGGTGATATCTAGTTGCTTTTTCGGACCAAATGCGGGGATCATCCCGCTCCCTTCGTCAAATCCCGCATACTGCCTGCTCGGTACATACTCGGCCGCGATATGCGGATCATTGGAAAACCAAGCGGCCCCGACGCTGTGATGTTTCCCGCCGATATAGTCCGGCGTGAATTCCGTTTGCGTATCTATGCGCGGCTGCCCGCGGTAAAGCGTTTCATCCGGGTTGAGCCCCATCTTTCTTGCCCGCGCCATCCGCGACGCCACGTCCATCGGCAGCACGCGGCGCAGAGCCTCGACGAGCTTGTTCACCGGCCCCGCCTCGGCCTCGACCGGCTGCATCGCCTCAAGCGCGCCATAGCCCGCAAGCGCAGCCTTCACCGGCACACGCAAGAGCGGCGCGGCCATGAGCGCAACATCAGCTGGCCCATGCGGCACTAGAAAATCATATGCCAGATCGCCGGCCAGCTTCGCGTTCTCCGGCGTCGGAGACTTGCCGGAAAGAATGCCCATCGTCGAGTTTATTGGGATTTGCGTGTCATCCCACGAATCCCCAACCGCCGCGCCCATGCGCCTCAGATATGCCCCTAGCTGTCGGCCGAAGTTCGTGTCCATCTCACAGCACCCCGCCGGGCTCGAACATGAACCCGAACGAACGCAAGGCCACCGACTGACTCGACGTCGCGACCCTCAGCTCGAGCGCGGCCGTGTAGCCAAGCCCCCCGGCCGAGGCCCAAACCGAATGGACGACCGTATCGGCACCCCACTCGGCGACGTCCCAGATACCCGAATCCCATACTCCACCGGCCACCTCGACCTGCGTCGGCGAGCTCCAAGAAGGTTCTCTCGGATCGTAGTCGCAGGACAGCGCCAGTTCGTATTCGAGAGCCCCGCCCGCCTCGATCACGGGACGGACCATGGTGAAGCGCTTGTTCAGCGTGTCGGCGCCCATGCCGAAATGCTTGGATGTCAACCGGCCGACGATATCCGCCGTCGTCACGTTGCCATTAGAATCGAGCGCGACATCCGAAGCCCCGCTGTCGAGCAGGATCAATAGGCCGGAGGCCCAGGACGCGACGTCCCAAATACCCTGATTCCAGATCGCGCCCTCGGTCAGCCCGCCGGCATAGAGCAGGTCGTTGTAGATCCCGAGGCATCTCAGATCGAGACCGGTGAACTTGACCCACGCCCCGGTGTCGGTGTTCATCACCAGTTGATAGGTGTCGGGCTGTGATGTGTCCGCCATCGTGACCGGCACGTTGCACACCAGCATCGGCCCGCGCGGATAGTGAATCAGTTGCCAGCCCGCGTTGTCCTCATAGCTCTCCACCGCCTCGTGGAAGGCACCGGAGATCCTGTCGGTCAGCGCGGCGTAGCGTTTCGTCCCGCCCAAGGGCAGAACCGTCTCGAGCGACAGGATGCCGTCCTTCGAGACGTAGACCACATCGCCGGCCAGCTTGACGATGGCGTGGCGGGAAATCGGCGCCGCGACCGGGAAGACGCCGATCTTGCTCCAGTTGGATGCGTCGCCAGGGTTCGAGCCCTCATAGACGATCGCCTCGCCCTGGCTCATGAAGAACACGGCGAGATCGTCTGTCCCAGACCCGCCGTCTCTGGTCCATGACGCAATCGCAACCAGGTTGCCGCCCTTGATGCCTTGCTGGGCCAAATCGAACTTGGTCAGCGTGCCGGAGATCGTTTCGGTCCCGCCGTACCAGAACCACGGCTTGGCCGCTTCCCAGGCAAAGAGCCTTGTCCTATGTGCCGTCGCCGCCACGAGGTTGGAAGCGGTCAACCCCGTTCCCGAGAAGCTGTTGGCCGCCCAAGTGGTGCCGTCGTACTTCTGCGGCGTGTCCGCTCCGTTGAAGCAGAGCAGATACTCCTTGAACATCAGCCAGGACCAGCGGTCCTCGGTGAACCCGGTGCCGAGCGTGGTCCCAACTCCGGCATCGGAGATGCTGACGGTCGTCCCCGCCCCGGCGACCACCATCTTGCGGGTGGCCTGGCTCATGAACTCCATGATCGTCTCGACCGGAGTCGGCAATGCACGGCTGTGGACGGCGGAACCTTTGCGAAGCGACACCTTGCTCGGGTGCGGAAAGAAGTTCTCCAGCCTCGATGCCTCGAGGTCGTCGATCTGGTCGACCTGATCCCTGGCGTTCCAGCCCTTGACCGGAGCTGGATAGGTCTTGATCCGCGCCGTCGGTCTCCGGGCCGGGCGTCGCAGCGCCATCGACATGGCTACAGATTCCAGTTGCCGTGTTTGGTCACTGCGAAGGGCACGCCGACATCCTCGTTGCCGCCCATGATGATGATGTCGCGGCCCGCCTCCCTGCCGGCATACTTTGCGATCTCGCGTTGCGCCTCGGCTTGCTCCTCGTCGTAGGACATGCCCTTGCTCCGCAGGAAACGCCACTTCGCCTCGAGCTCGACCAGGAACTCCGGCAGCTTGACGAGATCGGTATCCGCCGCGAAGGACTGATAGCCGGCATCCTGGAAGGTCCAGGTCACGCTGCCATCGGATGCAGAACCGGAGGTGTGGGTCGGCGCCGTTGCGCCCGAGGTTCCCGCTGCTGAGGCGGTGTAGCGGATGAAGCGGTTCGACACCGATTCATTCGCAGAGTAGGCGGTCCCCGTCACCCATTGCTTGGAGATGCACCACCTGTTGGTGATGTACTCGAAGGCGAAGGTCTGAACCGCCGTCGGCGTTGGCGTCACGAAGAACCGCCCGCCCTTGACGCGGAATCCCTTGCCCGTGAGCAGAGAGGCAGAACCGGATTTCTCGTATTGCCAGCCCGACGGGCTCAACGGCCCCATCAAGGGCAGGATGTCGCCGCGGTTGTACTCGGTCGCCGGGAGCAGCCGGTCGAAATCCGATGGCAGGTCGTAGCTGTCCGTGCTGGCCGCGGTCGAGAAGGTATGCTCGCGATTGAGCGCTTCCCACGCCGTCACCTTGGCGATCAGTTGCCCCGCCCGGTTGATGTGCCGGAGCAACTGCTTGATGGTCTTGTCGGTCGACGTGTAGACGGCGGTCGGGCTGCCGAGGTCGAGCTCGCCGAGGATCGACTGCGCGATGGTCAGCAGCGTCATTCCAGCCCTCCACCCCCACGAGACGAATGCGCTAGGCCGCCTTCTTCCTGCCGCTCAGCCGGCGGGCGGGGGCGGGGATGGCATCCTTCGCCTCCTCGGCGAATTCGGGATCGACTCTCTTCGCTTCAGGCGCGGCGCCGGTGCCGATATCGTCCTTGTCGCCTGCGTCCCCGCCTTCGTCGCGGATCGCCGCGTTGAGCTTCGCGCCGTCGATCGCCGACTTGCCGGCATTGACGCGGATCAGGACATGCGCCGGGTCGATGTCTTCCTTGGCCGTCTTGCCCAGCGCCTTGTTGGCCGCGGCCAGTTGCTCGGCCAGAAGGATCGCCGCGTCGTGGCTCTTCTGGCGATCGTCGAAGCTGATCCTGAGATCGGTCGCGTCCTCGGAGAGTTTCTTCACCTGCATCTGCAGGGAGGCGATCTGCGCCGCCTGGTCGGACATCACCTTGGATGCTCCGCCGGGGTTGGTCTGGGCGTCGAGCCACGCCTTGGCGCGGATCTTGTTCTTCATACCCTCGACACCGAGCTTGTGCGCGACGTGATCGGGCAGGCCGGCCAGTTGCTCGATGGTGAAAAGGTTCGAACGGTTCAGCTCCTCGACCTGCTCGACCGAGAGCGCGCCCCAATTCTCCAAGAGCGTCCCGGTCCTGACGTTCTCGCCGGTCTCGATGAACTTCGCCCACTCCGCAGGCCAGATTTCGTCGTCGCGGATCTTGGCGTCAGAGGGCGCCCACTTGCCGGCCACTGCCCGGCGGACCATCTTGTAGTGCTGATCGCCCGGCTTCTTGATCGTGATGTAGGGCACCATCTCCTCGATAGGATTGCCGGCCGCGTCGCGCTTGCTGGGGTTCGGCCGGCGCTCCCACTTGAAGGTCGGGTAGGCGTCGGTCGCGAACTTCTGGGCCTCGATCATGAAAACTCCTGGTTTGAGATGTCATCCGAGAAAGAAAGGTCGAAATCGCCACTATCCGCGAACAGGTCGAAGCCCGATCGCCGGTGCGACAAGGCCCACCCCTTGGGATGCGCCATGACCTGTTGATAGGTGTGGGCCAGCAGCCCGTCGCCGACGAAGATCAGCCGGGCGGTATGCTCGCGCCAGCGCTCCAGGGTTTCGACGAAGCGTATCTGCTGGTTGGCCAGCGCGTGGTTAACCTTGAAGGTCCGCCCCGCACACCAGACGTCGAAGATGCGGGCATCAAACTGCTGCGGGACATTCGCGTGATGCGTCCCATCCTCGCGGATGCAGCCATCGAAGCCCACGAGATAGAGCGGATCGAGGCCCATCGCGTAGGCAAGGCGGATGGTTCTCAGCCCCGTGGTCGTGCCGCCAGCCACCACGAGATGGTCCTGCCCCTTGGGGACCAGGTCGAACAGATCGGCGCTGTCCGGCCAGGAATGCCAGAGCCTGACGTCGCGCTTCAGTTCGATGAGCCGGTCGAACATCGCGGGGTGGCACATCGATCCGAGCAGGTATTCGGTCCCCGCTGGAGGATTGTCGAGATAGGCGAGCTGATGAGACTGGCCGTCGACGAAGACCGCGTAGTCCGCGATCACGTCATGCCTGGCCAGCACATTTACCGCGTCCTTGCAGGCAAGAACGGGAATCTCCATCCCCTTCATCGCGCGGACCAGCTCGATATGATCGGAAAGCGATGGCCCCAGAGCGCACACCACGGCCGCGCCCCGATCGTGCCCGACGGACACGTTGGGCAGACCGCGCGCAATCGCGTGCTCCATATGCTGGCGCACGGCGTCGTCGGTCACATTGAGGCGCCCGCCCGGCTCGACCGAGCGGGTTCCACAAGGTGGAACGAGTGCCGGCGCTCCCGATCGCTCGAGCGCGCCGGCCATCGTCGTCGTCATGACCCGCGGCTTACGGCACCGCGTGCGGGTAGTCGGTCAGCATGACCGCGCCGCTGGTCTGATTGTTGGGCTGCGATGCGTCGCCGATCGCACCCTCGATCTTCTCGAAGGTCGTGCCGGAGCCGGACGCCGCGTCGTCGAGCACGCCATCGACCGCCGAGGTATAGAGCGCGGCGTTGTCGGCCGACAGAGCCGCCAATGCTGCCGTCGTCAGGCCGAGCACCTGGACCCAGCCATGGGACGAGGCAGCGATCGCGGCGCTGTTCGCGACGCCGATCGCGTTCGCCTGCCGGGCGTTCGACTTGGTCAGATGAGCGGCAGCCGCGAAGGTGCTGTCGATCGCCACCCAATAGTATTGGGTGATCGCCGAGCCGGCCTTGACGTATAGGAACTCGCTGCCGTCGGCTCCGCGTGCGCGCGTGCCGACCTCGTACTGGGCGTCGGTGTGCGTGTCGGAGAGCCGCACATTGTGCGGAGTGTAGATCTTGGGCATTGCAATTCTCCTGGAATCGAGCGGGCCGCCCGATCGCCTCGGTGCGGCCCGTTCGCGTCAGATGGATGGTAGAGTGCGTGTCTCGCCGTCGGCTCTCGCCTAGGCGATCATCACCCCCTGGAGGGAGCGGTTGGTGCACACCAGGTTGCCCATGAACCAAATCGGCACCGTCTCGGCGTCCTGGTTCGAGGGCTTCAGGGTGTCGCCGACCTCGAAGTCCGCGTCCTTGTGCGTCACGAACTTCATGTATTCCGTGTTCAGGAAATACATGCGCGTCGCGCTGAGAGTGCTGCGGCTGTCGAAAAACACCGAGGCGCCCTTGAACTTGAGCGTCTCGAAGCCCGCCTCGGCCATCTTGGTGTCCGAGAAGCGTTGCAGGTCCTGCAGGCTCTCCTCGTAGTACCCGCCGTAGGTGTCGCCGGCGAGCACCAGGTCGGGATGATCGTTGCCGCGCGACGTGCGCAGATAGAGCAGGATCATCGCCTGGCGGATGGTCGACTTGGAGATCGTGATGCTCTCGGTCGAGAGATCCACGATTTTCGAGCGCCACCAGGTGTTGGTGCTCTGGTTGATGCCGAGCACGGTCGAGGACGCGGTCGGATCGTCGGGCACGAGATGCTGCAGCCCGCCGATCTGGTTCGACGCCGAGCCATCGGAATAAAGATCGTCGCCGATGTTGTTCTCGAGCGTCTTGATCGCGTTCTTGACCTTTGCGGTCACGAAGTTGACCACGCGCGTCTTGCCCGAGGCGTTGATGCGGCGCTCACGGCCGGAGAAGGTGGCGAGAGCCGCCGCCTGCATCCAGTTCGCGGTCGCCGAGGTAAGGACGTCGGCGCCGGAGACGTCGAGCACCTGGCCGCCGGAGTACCGCTGGAACACGCCCTCGGCGTATTCGAGCGGCAGGACGATGTCGGTGCCGCCGTCTTCGCGCAGCAGGTTGCCCCGCCGACGCATCATGAACAAAAAGATATTGCCCTGGCTCACGTTGTCGGCAAGCGTTCCGCCCTGCAGATAGAGCCGGAGCGTGGTGGAGACGAGTTCGGAAAGGTTGGGCGATGCCATGGTTGGCTCCTATGGGTAAGCGCGCGTTCCGGTGGGTACGCGCGCGGAGGAGCCGAACTTGTAGAACCGTGCTCTTTGGGCCTCCGGTCTACCGGCCAGCCATGAGCTGGTCGTAGGCCATGGAGGCCGCATCACCAATGGACTTTGGGCGCTGGGTCGTGCTCTGGGTCTGCGGCTGCGGCGAAAGGCGTCCGGCCTTGCGTGCAGCCTCGACGGCCGCTCGCTCCCGGCGCTCCTTCTCCTCGCGCTTCGCTTTTGCCTCGGCTTCCTCGCGCGCGCGTCGGTCGGCGTCGACCTTCGCGCGAATCGCCGGATGCGCGTTGACCGCCATTTCATAGGCTTCATCCAGCGATCTGGCGTGACCGTCTTCCATCAGCGAGCCCATCACCTTGGACACTTCGGCGAAGTGCGGATGCTTGGGCTGGCCCTGTTCGTCGGTCGCGTCCCTGAAATCGTGGATGGCCTGGTTCAGAGCGGCGTCATGCCGCTCCCGGGCAGTCTGCGTCTGCTGGTCGATGTGGCCGGTGACCCGGTTCACGATCTGACGCAGCTCGGTGATATCCTTGTCCTTCTGGGCGAGCGTGGTTCTCAGTTCGGCAATCTGGGGATCGACATAGCCGTCGGTCCCCGGTTGACTGGTTTCGGCTGCGGGAGCTGTGCCCGCGGCCTTGGTGGCGAATTTCCCCAGGTCGATGCCATAGGCTCGGCAGATCGCTGGCAGCGCCTTTTCCGGGTCCTGGACGAGTCCGAGATGGGCGCGATAGAGGCGTCCCACCGCTTCGGCCTCGCCGATCCCGTCGGCTTCGGCGTCCCGCTTGATCGCATCGAGGAGCGGTCGCATCGGCTCGATGCGCTGCCTGTCCCGGGCGACGTCCTGGAATTTCTGGGTAAACCCGGACTCCAGCGATTTGACGAACTTCATCGCCAGAGGCTTGGCCCCGGCGGGAAGTGCATCGAATGCCTCTTTGTCCTGGGCCGACCAGTGCTGCGGCGGCTTGGCGTCGGTCGACGCCGCCTTCGCATCCTTGGTCTCAGTTTTGGTCTCGGTCTTCTTGGCGGCCTTGTCCTCGGGCTTGTCGCCCTTGGTCTCGTCCGCCTCGTTGCCTTCGTCGGCCTCGGCCTCGCCCGAGACAAAGCGGCCCTGCGCATCGCGCTTGGGCTTGTCGTCGGCCTTGGCCTGCAGCTCGTCGAAGGCTTTCGACGCCGCCTCCTCGAGCGTCATCCGCTTAGCGCCACCCTTGCCGGTGTCTGCTGCGGCCTCGCTCTTCTCCTGAGGCTTCGTCGAGGTCGTCTCCGCCGCCGGATCGGCAGCGGTCACGTCGTCAGCTTGGGCTTGGCCAGAATCCTGGCCGCCCGCGCCGCTTGCGTCGGTCAAATCGGTTACTCCTGCTCTGGAAGGCCGCCCCAATCAGGGCTTGGCCGGATAGATCAGCTCTGCTGCTGCCTCAGCCGTTCGCGCCGACGGGCACCGATCACGGACCCGAACTCGCGCGCGTCGATGACGTCATGGCGTTTCATGTGCTCGCGCCGCTGTGCCCGACCGCGGATCACGCTGTTGTCGATGGGCGAGACGTGGTCGGGATAGTCGCCCTGCAGATGGATGCGCGGGGCAATGCGCGCGGCCTCGGTCTTCTCGATGATCCTGCCGCCGCGCGCGACGTAGGTGGTTCTCACGCAGCACTCCGTTTCAAGGCCAGGCCGAGCGCCTTCGGATCGAAATCTCCGGCGTTGAGCCGGCGGAAATTGGCCTGACCGATCTTCTTCATCGCCTCGGGGCGAAGCACGCCCTCGCCCTCGTGCACGGTTGCCCGGCGGGCTTCCATCCTGCGGTCGCCGTCGCTCGGCACGATACCGCCGCGGCGGAAGTTTTCCGCGTCGTCTCTGCCCGGGGCTGCCGTATCAGCGGTGTTGGTGTCGAGATCTGGATTTGTCCCGGGCGCGCCGCCGATCGATGCGGGACCGCCCCATCCGGCTTGGTTCGTGCCTTGGATGCCGACGTTGCCGGTCCGCCCCTCGGCCAAACCAGCCATTTCGCGATCGAGATCAGCCTTGTTTACTCGATCGTCGTACATACGGCCAAGCGCGTAGCCCATGAGCGCCCCGCCTGGAACCGGCGCTGCAAGCCCGGCGATCGTGCCGACGGTGCGGCCAACCGTCGACGGTCCTCGCCCCATGCCTGTGTAGCCGCCGAGATCTCCCTCTTCGAGTAAACTAGACATGCTACCCTCGAAGCCGCCGGGAAAATTGAGCGGCGCCACGACGGCGGGCGCGACGGCGGGCGCGACGGCGGGCGCGACGGCGGACGCGGGATAGCGCGGTCCATAGACCTGCATCGGCGGGATGTAGGGTAGGCCAAAGGGCATGTCACATCACCATCTGTGGGGTGGCGCCGGGAACGGGCGGCATAGAGACCGCCAGCGGATCGGCCGGCATCGGCTGGGCCGCGGCGGGATCGAGCGCCGGGCCGCCGTTGTAGCCGATACCGGGCGCCGGCGATTGCGTGGATTGCGCCGGCTGGCCGATCTGGTTAACCGCGTCTTCCACTTCACGCCCGAGCTTCGCTCTCCGCACCACGGCCAGCAGCATGGCCTTGGCCGCCTCGAGCGGAACGGCACCGCTGGCGACAACAGGACCAATGCCATTGATGAACTCGACGATGCCGGTCAGGAGATCCCTCAGCGCCTTCATGTCCTGCGCCTCGCTCTCGGCCACCGTGCTGTCGGTTTCCACGTCGATGCGGTAGTTGCGCATCTGGTCGGAGCGCATGACCTGCATGATCTCTTCCCAGGACGGCTTGTCGGCGAAGGCTACGATCTCCGCAGGGATCGCAGCACCCATCGCGCGCTCGGCGGCCATCCTGGCCTTGATCTGCTCGGCCTCCGCCCGGGTCATGGGAAAGTCGAGCCCGGTCATCTCGGCCAGCACTTCGGGCGAGCAGTGCTCGGCGATCAGCTCGGCCATGATCCTGAGCACGTCGCGAGCGAATCTCTGGACCTGCTTCTGCCGCCGCTGGATGCGCAACCCGCCCCAGGCCGTCTTGATCCTTTGAGCCCCCAGCGTCTCGTCCGCTTTGGTCGATCCCCGCATGATGTCGGCCAGCCCGATCGCTTCGAAGATCACCTGCTTGATCTGGTCGCGATTCTGGTAGAGCTGGGTGACCGCGACGACGATCTCGGCGATGGGCAGGAACTGCAGAGCCCCCTTGAACCCGCCGCCCTCGGCGAATTGCGGCCAGTTGTCAAGCCCGACCAGCGTGTTGTCGTCGCTCGTCAGGATGCGCTTGACGTCGTCGCCGAGCTGCCTGTCGTAAGCGCCGGCAACCTTGATCTGGCGCACCATGCGGATGATGCGCTTGGACACCGCGTCGAGCTCGTCGGCCTGCTCCCGGTAGGTGTCAAACGGGGGAACCGGAACGATGGTGTCGGTCGTGCGCACCGCTTCCAACGGCCTCGGCAGCGGCACGAAGTCCTTGAGCTTGAGCAGATCGCCCTCGATCATCGCCGGCTCGTCCATGCCCTCGGCGAGCAGCACGACCTTGCGCGCCCTGCGGTCCCAGATCTGCCACAGCTCGGCGCGCTTCAAGACTTCCTGATCATCCTTGGACAGACGGATCGATCCGCCATCCTCCTTGACGAAGTTGAGCGGCACCTTCTCGGCGATCTCCGCCCCGACCATGTCGACCAGCTCGACCTTGTCCGGCGTTAATCTCCGGGCGACCCACGGGGCAAGGCCGATGTCCTTGCACGGCCCGTAGCGCAGATCCTCCCAGGCGACATATTCCGGCATCACGGTCTGCCACAGGATGCGCTCGACCGGCTGGCCGTTCTCGCCCTGCACCTGTCCGGTCTGCGGCCGATAGGCGATCCAGCATGCCCCGCGCCCCGGCAAGAGCATGTCGTCGATCGCCGATTCCATGATGCGGTCAAAGTCGCAGCAGTCGATGGAATACGAAAGCGCGCGCTCCATCACCTCGGCGACCCAGCGGCTGAGCTGGTCGCTGTCGCGATACCGACGCCTGACATCGGGCCGAGGCGTGGCCGAGTAGAGCGCCGGGCGCTCGGTCTCCACGTTGCTGAACAGGATATTGAATGCGGCTTTCTTCGATGCGAGCCCGCTGCGGGCCTTGACTTGTTCAGAGCGGTAGATCTCGACGATCTCGCGGCCACGCTTGCGCCACTCGGCTTCGCGGGCATGAGAGGCTGCAAGCTCAGCCCGCCAATAGCGGGCAACCGCCTTCGAGTCCTCGCCGAACTCGGCAGGACTGTCGGCGGTCGTCTTGTCGACCATCGTTCTATCTGCTGACCGAGTAGGCGATCGACACGGTTTGCTCGGTGTTGGCCGCGCCGGCGCCGGCGAACTCGAGCGTCATCGCCGTATTCTGCGAGCCCATGATGTTGAGGCCGGACAGGTGCAGGCGGGCCGACGTATTGGCGACGCAGGCGATCTTGCCGGTCCACAGAACCGTTCCCGCCCCCGTGGCGCCGTCGCGAAGATTGACCGTCATGATGCCAGACGCGGTTGCCGCGGCCGCGATGGTCGCGTCGATGGCGTGGCAGCGATACCGGCTCCCAACCATGTTGTCGGTCGAGCTACGCGCGGCGAGCGTGATGGTCGCCTGGGTCGCGGCGGCCGGAACGTGGGTCGAGGTGAGCATGCCCGGCGGGCTGACTTCGGTGGTCATGTTCTCTAATCCTCCGCATCCTCGCCGCGGCGCCGGCGGATGTGCTTGTCGATGGCTTCCTGGAAGGTCGGAACGTGACGGGCCGGCTCTGGTGCTGCCGGCAGTGGTGCAATCCACGGGCGGGACATGCACGCATATCGAGTTTCGTCTGCTGCGTGGTCCTCGCCGTCGGTATCGACGTCCTCGGCTCTCGCGGTATCGTGCTGCAAGGCCGGCAAGGTTCTGACGGTGTCCGTACAGGTCGAGAAGAAAACAATCATAGGGCTGTCATCGCCCTTCAACCTAGCCCTGAGCATGTCCCAGCCACCAAGTGCGCCGGCCCTTGCGACGCGCGCGTTGTCGGCCGGACGGAACGTCACCTTGCGCCTGCACATCCGTTCGGCGATCGACGGGCCGCCATCGGCCGTGAATGCCGCAGGGTCGAGCACGCCATAGGCGATCTTGTCACCTTTCTCGCGCTCTAAGATCCCGTCGGCCACTTCCTCGGCCGTCAGCTTCAATCCGATATTCGGCGCCGCCGCGCCGTACCATTCCCGATACTTGACGAGACATCCTCGGGGCAGACAGATCGCCGAGCCTATCTCGCCACGCTCGATGGGCTCCCCGTCGGCAATTGCATACCAGCCGACCGAGAACGGCCTAGCGGAACCCCAATCCATCGCCCTGAATCGCGCCCATTCCCCGGGCAACTTGAAAGGCTCGACGACGTGCCGCTCGGTCGAAAACTCAGTGAAGAAAGCACCCTCGATGATCGACCAGTCGCCCTCAAGCCAAGCTTTGACCAACCGGTCATTGCCCGACATCTGCAGGTTGGCGATGTATTCCGGGCCGAGCAGATTGTGATCGGTGATCTTGCCCGGAATGAAAACCCGGTCCCTCATGACCCTCTGCTTCGTCCACGGGTTTTCGTATTCGTTGCGCTGCACCTTCCAGCCCAAGGGCGCTGGATCAATGTAGCGCGCCTTGACCCAATGGTGCCCCGGGCCGCCCGGATTCCCCGTCGCGCGGAATCCAACGCGCACGCCGGCAGCAGAGCGAAGCGTCGCCATCAGCTTGAGCACCGGGGCCGGATCGGCGAATTGACCGATCTCCTCGACATACACTCTCGTGTAGCTGTGGCCCTGATAGTGCTCGGCATCCTCGTCACGGTCGAGGTAGGCAAAGCGCAGGCGAGCCCCCGACGGCCACCGCGCGACATGCGCCTGGTCCTGGAACTTCACGCCGAGCGGCATGTAGATCGCTTTGGCGCGCTCGTAGGTCTCGACCAGATCGGTTCTCTCGCGACGAACCATCAGGCCAATGGCGTTTGATCCGTGCTCGTCAGAGTGGACCGCGAATTCGCCGAGCATCCCGTCTGTCTTGAGCGAACCGCGGGCGCCGCCGTAGAAAATCTCGAAGACTGGGCAGGCCAGCAATGCCGCCTGGGGCCTTGATTTCGGCTCCCAGGCAACTCTTACTGCACCGTCGGCGCCGGCGGCCGGTATTCCTGAGACCATTGATCGGCGTCGGCGATGAAGGCGGGCGCCCGGACAACGTAGCGGTGTTCGACCTCCGCCGTGATCGTGAGCGGGAGGACCTGGCCAAGCAGACGGCAGAACACATCCGGCTTGGTTTTGGCGATCATCTCAAGATATTCCGAGCCGCCGACCTTATCGAACGCCGCGAGGATCGCCGCCTTGACGTTCGCGCTCAGCTTGTTCGGCGTGCCGGCCTTTCGACCGCCGGTCTTGTAGCCCTTAGCCATGGGCCACCTGTCTAATTTGCTCTAGTTCAGATGGCAAAACCAAGTGCGGCGCGAAGTGCAGAATGACCCGCGCCGCATAGGCTCGCGTTCCGATCCGGGCCATTTCGCGTTCTCAGGGCAGCACAACCGTGCGAATGGGTATTGCCCGAGACCCGTTTCCGCCAAGGCACTTATTCAAAGGCGGCTGAACCTCGGCTATGCGAACGATTTCCGCCTTGCACGCATCACGCTCCGAGCGGTACCGCCAAAAAATGCGACCGCCCATCCCGAAGCGACGCTCTTGCGCGCGGAGCCGGCCCTTGGATCCCTTTCCTACGTATTGGATCGAGCCGTCTGCGCCTACGATCTCATAGACGTAAAATCGATAAACCATGAGATTACCTCCGACCGCCATCGGGCGGCTTGGTCGGAACGAAAACGCCCGCCACGGAAAGCCGGGCGGGCGCGGGAATTTCAGATTGCGTTAATTGATACGCTGAGGCGCTTGGGTTTGCAAGATGGAAATTCAGACCAGCGGGCGCTACGGGGGCAGCGTGAGCGGGCTCGCGACCATCGCGGCTCTGCTACTGCCCCGAGCCCCGCCGGCCAGCCGGTCGGGGCGGTCGGGGGCGCGAGCGTCCTATTCGGCGTGCTCGCCCTCCTTGAAGGCGCTGTCAGTGATGCGCTTGAGGAGTTCGGCGTAGTGGGCAAGCGTCCCGACATGGCCCCAGTTGATGTCATCGCTGTATCCGAAGTGCTCATCGCTGAGCGACTTCAGGCGATCAAGCATCGTGTCGATCTCGGCTTTGCGGCCGACGAAGGCTTCGAGGGCGGTTCTGGTTTCTTTGCGGTTGCGCTTCGCTTTTCCCATATTCCCCTCCCCTAGCCTTGGGCTTCCATGATGGGCGTCTCTCCTGGCTGCCATGTCGGTGAGGCCCAAACCCGGCCGTTGTAAGAAATGCGGGCGACGAAATTCCCGGTTTCGTCGGTCACGCGGCCTTCTGGGAATCGCGACGACGGCCTTTTGGCGCGGATGCGGCAATAGACCTTGCTCGCGTCCGCAAGGTCGATGGCGTCAGCCCTCAGGCGACCGATTGTCAGGGTAAGATTGTTGCTCATGGGTTCCTCCGGTTTCGACGCCCTCTTTATAGCCTACCCTTACGCCCATATCAACATATTTTCTGGAATTATTTTCTTGACATCCATGCCGGCCACCAGTATAGTGACGCTCATGGACGCCGGGGAGAGGGAAGACGACATGACTTTTCTGAATCACGCTTGGGCACCATACCCGCCGCGTAAAACGTTCGTTGGGGAGTTCGAATGCCCGTGCGGCACGTATGGCAGTCTCTACAGGATCGGCGACCGTCTCTATCAGGTTTTCATCCCAAAGTCGGGTGGAAGCCGCACCGACGGGACCATCGCCCACAGCGCGCCGTTGCTCGGGGCGTGGATCAAGTCGATCGGCTCGACGGCCTACACAGCGTCGACGCGTACCTACCGCTACGCGCTGTGTAACCGCTAGCCGACCCATCGCCAGAGCCTCGCCAGCGGCGGGGCTCGAGCGACGGGCCGGGATGTCCGGGCCGCGCGAATGAGGGAGAAGAAAATGGCACAGGTAGGAATGGCCCACACGCGCGAGATCGACGGCGACACACTAATCACTTGGCAGTGGTTTGCCAGCGATGGTTTCCGCCGGAGCAAGTCGTATTGGGTGATCGGCACAGACGCCGCGCGGGTGGCGGCGGTCGAGCGCAAGCAGCGGCCAAAGCTGCACATCGCGAACCGGCGCGAAGTCGTCAACGGCGGCGACCGCCTCGCCAAGTGGGCGACTGAAAATTGGGAGATCGTGGCGACCTGACCCATCGCCAGAGCCGCTCGAGACCGGGCGGCTCGAGCGACGGGCCGGGATGGCCGGACCGCAAGCGAGGGAGAGAGACATGAAGATCAAAAAATCATACGAGGATGCTTGCTTCACAATGTACCGCATGACAGATGTCCGGCATTCCCGCAAGAAACGCGAAGATGCCATACGGATTAAACAGCTCGAACTGAAGCGCGATGATCTCGTCGGTGCCGTGCTCGAGGCTGAGGAGGCTCAGCGCAAACTGCCGCCGCCCCGTGACCCCGACGACGAGATGCACGGCGAGGGCGAGGCCGAGGCGCTCATTGTCGCCAAAGAGGCGCTGTCCGATTGGGACGACAGCGACGATGGCCGTGAGTTGCGCCGCCTTGTGGAGGCGCGGCCCGGCGACGTGGAGCTGACAGTGCAGCGGATGAGCCCCCATCTGTGGTTGTGGTGCGTCGAGCATCTCGGCCTGGATGTCCGAGAGCTTGATGCCGGCGAGGCCGAGACGCGGGGCGAGGCGATCCGCGCCGGTAAGGCCGCGATGATCCGGGAATTGGGCAGCTACGCCTAGCCGACCCACTGACCCGCCGCCAGAGCCTCGCTCGCGGGCGGGGCTCGAGTGACGGGCCGGGATGTCCGGCACGCAAAACGAGGGAGAGGAATATGCAGATCACAACGCGCAGGACCGGGCCGGGGCAATTCGATGTTCTGGTTGATGGTCAGCCGAACGGGTGGCAGATCGTTAACGGATCGCTCGGCACCAGCGGGCGCGACACGCCAAATATGTATGGCATTGCGATCCCCGGCCGGAAGGTGAAGTGGGTTGGCCCGTTAAAAACGGCGAAGGCGCTCGTCAAGCTATGGATCGACAAGTCGCTGCTTGCGCCCATCGATGCCGCGATCGACGCGCTCGCCCGCGTCTAGCCGCACGTCGGTATAGCTGCTGACCCGCCACGGCAGCCGCCCCGCGCGAGCCGGACGGTTGCAGCGACGGGCCGGATTGGCCGGCACCGCAGACGAGGAGTAACACCATGACCGTCGCCGCGCTCCGCAAGCGCCTGGGCTGGACGCAGGACAAGCTCGCGCGCATCATCGATGTCCAGCCTAGGACAATCAGCCTATGGGAAACCGGCGTGCGCAGAACGCCAATGGCCGTGATCCTGCTGCTCGAGATCTGGGCGGATCGGCGGTGCCCGGAATGGGTCAAAAGAACGCCGGAAATCTAGCCTGGATACCACCCCGATCCTGACCTGATCGACCACCTGCTCGCCCGCGCACTTCACGGCGCCGACAATCACGGTGCCGCTGTCCAGACGGATGACGATGGCTCGCCAAGGCTCCCCCTTGAGCGCGCGGCCGGCGCAGTACAGGTTCGCACGGAAGCGGAGCCAGAGGATGCGGAGCCACTTCACGCCCGCCTCCACACCCGCCACTCCGCCGCTGGCCATGACTTCGCCGGCAGGATCATATCCCTCAGCCGCGCCGGGGTCAGCGTCTCGGCGTAGAAGGCATGGTCGGCCAAAGCCCAGCCCGCGCGCGCGAAGATCGGCTCGGCCTCGGCGACCTTCCGGCCGATCCACATATCCCATGAATCGGGGACGTTCGTCTCGAAGATCCAGCGCACGTCGGCGTCACGGAATTGCTCGAGCAAGCGTCGCAAGTGCTCATCATCCATGCAGCCCGTGACACGGAACATGGTCACGACGTCGATCGGCGGCGTGGGCAGGATCTCGCGCCAGGGCGTAGCGCCGCACTGGTACACGTCGTCGGCATTGCCCAGCCCGGCAAGGTCCAGACACCGCCGCGTCGCGTCGACGCGCGCCGGTAGTGCGTCGCAGGCGAAAATGTCGAGACCTGGATATTGACCCTCGAGCCAAGTCGCCATCTCCCCGTAGCCGCAGCCGAAGTCGAGGATCGTCTTGAGGCTGCGGTGCGCGATCAATGTCTGCAACCGATGGAGCGCCGGGCAATCCTCGTGCTCGACCGCCCACTTCCTGGCACCCTCGATCAATTCCTGGTCGCTGCGCCCGCGCGTTACGGCCGAGTTGCTCGCCCATGCCCCGGGGACCTTCGCCGGATCTCCCGGCCATGCATCACGCCATACATGGTAGAGCGGGTTCAGCGCATGCCAGATCGGATGCCCGGCATCGGGTCCGGATTGGATCAACCTTCCTAACCCAGACCATGGCTCCACACCTTCGAGCAATGCCGCCGCGGCGAATATGCCGCTTTCCTCGGGACTGCCCAAGCCGGCCGCCTCGATTGCGCGGCGCCAGGGTGCGGGGGCATGTTCGGCAGCGTCGAGCAGAGCCATCGTCGTTTCGGCCGGCACGGTGCGGCTATCGGCCATCAGCCGAGCTAGGCGGAAGGCCGCCACGTAGCACGCCGCAGGGCCACGCTCGGCCAGCATCTTCTTGGCCTGGCGTGTCAGGCGGCGGAAGTCCGATTTTACGATCTGCGTCACCTCCCGCCTCCCCGCCGGTTCAGCCGGCGCTCGTAGAGCTCGAGCCCCCGGCGCACGATCGCCGCCACCCTGACATGCCCCATCCCTCTCTCCGCGGCGATCGAGGCCAGCGAACGACCGTCGATCACCACGTCGATCACCACCGGCAGGGATAGCCGCTTTCGCTGCATTTCCTTTGTCCACGGCAGGTAGACCTCGTGGTGCAGTCGGGCGAGCTTCTCGGGAATTGCGGCCCTGCCGCCGCCCGATCCGCGGAGCAGCGAGGCCGGCCGGGCGAACAGCCCAGCCGTGACCGCCTCAAAAACCCGGCGCAGGGATTCGGCCGCCACCTTCAGGTGATCGTCGAGCTTCATCGCCGCGATCGGGTCGCGCCGCGCCGGATGGGCTGCCTGCACCACGGCTTCCGGCGTCGGCCCGTAATCGTCCCTTTCGCTCGGCAGCCGCTTCGTCTTGCCGTATCGCTCCAGGAGCTGGTCGATATCGACCAGCCTGCGCTTTACTTCCGCGATGCGCTGGCCGATTCGCCGGAGAACGTCCGTGGTATCGGCTCTCGGCTGGTGCAGACGCTCGCCCTTGAGACGGAGATCCTTGGCCATGTCGCGCAGCTCCTGCGCCGCCGCCCGCCGCAAGTCTCGCAATCTGGTCAGCGCCCCCGGCTGGCAACGCGCGAGCCCGGCCTCGATCACCACCAGCGCTCCCGTCCAACCCTCGGCCGATCTCGCCATGGTCACGCCGCCTACTTGCCCCGTGGAGGGGAACCATCGTCAAGGCCGAACTCGGCCAGCAGCGCGGCGTCGATCCGGCAGTCCGGGCTGCCGGGCGGTGCCCCGCGGAAGTTGGGCCACGTCGCCGGGTCGGTCTTGAACCGTTCGAGATCGCGCCGCAGTCTTGCGAGATATTGAGGGGTTGGCTCCGGTTTTTTGTGCCTCGGATTCTTCGCGTCGATAGCGCCGCCGATTGCCGCGCGCAGCGCGTTGCGGTCCCACGCCCGGGCGGTTCCGTCCGCCAGAATGGTGCGGATTTCCTCAGCGGTCAGGCTTTTCAGGGCACCATCGATCAGCGCCCCTGCGGTGTCGTCACCGAGCTTGAACGACTTGGCGAGCCTGATGAGCCGCTGTCGTTGTTCGCCGGCGTCCCTGAGCAACCAAATCGGAATCTTTTCGTCGTCGTCGTCGCGCGCGGATGAAGGAATAGACGACGACGATGTATTATCTATATGACTATGAGATATGACGCCCGCGCGCTCGCGCGCGCGAGGGCCACCATCAGGAGATTGATGTGTTTGAATTTGTTCCGCGATTTTTCCGACATTGCCCGATGATTGCCCGATCATCGCCCGATCATCGCCCGATGATTGGTCAATGATCGGGCAATCATCGGCCGATGATTGCCCGATCTTCCCAGGCATCGGCTCCTCCTGGGCGGCTTTTGCCATCTCGATTTCCATTCGCTTCTGGGTGATCCAGCCGTCGGTGGTGACGGCCAACTTGCCCTTGGTGAACAGCTCGCCGAGAATGCGCCGGAGTGTCCTCGGATTGGCCAGCGCGAGGTCGCGGCACAGGTTCTGTTCGTCCATCTTCAGACGCGCGTCGCGGTCCTGCATGAGCATGATGATGTCCCAATAGATACCCCTGGCCTCGGGCGACAGGACGCGCGTGCCGGTGAGCCAGTCCCGGGCGTAGGCTTTCAGATACGGCCGGCGAGTGCTCATTGTCTCTGCGGTGCCCCGTTCGTCATCACGCTGTCCTCCAAAACCGGACCCCGAACAGATCGCCCTCGCAGACCGACCGCGCGACGAACTCGCGGCCCAGCTTGCGCGCCACAGCGCGATAGCTGACATCCGACACCAGGACGCCGGGAACGAAGAAGCTGTCGCCGACCTCGAGTAGTCGCCAGGGGTAGGTATATTTCGGCTTGCGCGGCCCTGTACGGCCGCTCCTGGCGGGCGGGATGGGGATGCCCTTGGCGATCGGGAAGATGGCCCCAGGCGGCAATTTCGGGCTGGCCAAGGCCGCCCGTCGAGGGGGCGACCTGTGGTAGTTGTGGGCCTGGCCCATCACCGTGAGGCGCGCGATCAGTGCCGGGGTGGTCGGCGGATGCGCGGCGATCCGCGCCCTCTGTTGCTCGGCCTGGTCGGGTCGGCGGGAGACCGGGCGTGTTTCGAGATGGCACGCCACGGGTTATCCACATCCGCTACGCTTACGGAACGCCGCACTTGGCCCACGCGCTTGAGCCAATAGCCGCGCCGCAACAGCACTCAATTGGCACGCCTCTTTTGCTATTGCGACCATGTCGTTGGCGTGGATCGCGGCGCGAAGTTCGTCCCATTCCTCACTCAGCACGCCGAGAGCCTCATGCGTGCTGGTGAAAGAGCCGAACTTGCTTTCTGCCCGCGCCGCCTCGTCGCGCTCGTCAGCAAGGCGTCGCTGACACCATATTGGGCTGCGACGAATGCCTTCACCCTAGCGATCGATGGCGGCACGGCCGATTGGATTGTCACGCTTCCTCCTTCTGCTGCTTGGCTTGGTCAGATAGAGAAGGAGGTCATTGGGCCGCGCTCCCCATCACGAATTTTTCCTGACGATCGAGCGCATCCAGATATCTCACCGCTTGGCGGAAATACGAATCCTTCAACTCCACGCCGATAAAGCGCCGCCCGAGCTTGAGCGCGCAGTGTCCTTCGCTGCCGATACCCATGAACGGCGATAGCACTACATCGTCTGGGTTGCTCCACATGATGAGCGCGCGGTCGATCACGTCGAGCTGCAACGGGCACAGGTGGCGCTCATCGTGGGCATCGCGCGCCGCCTTGACATTCAGCACATTGGTCTGGTTGACCGTCATCCACACGGGCGATGCCCACTCTTGCCATTGATCGAGCGGGAAGTCCTCAGGCGTATGTGCGATAGGCTCCGAATTCTCGCCCGGCTTGATGAAGGTCATCAGGTAGTCCGGCATTCCGCCGCGCGACTTGCTGCTGTCCTTGCGGAGTTGCTTGTAAAGCAAACCGACATGCTTGGTGCGCGTCATTTCAACGACTGGGTCGCGCCAGATCGTGCGCCTCCCGTGGTAAATCCATCCGGCCCTAGTGTGAATATTGATGATCTGGCCGCTGAAATCTTTGATGCCGACCGCGCCGTCTTTCCATTTGGTCTGAGGCAAATCCGAGCAATGTACGACGGTCAAACGACCAGCTTTCGTCACGCGAAGTTTCTCGGCAACCATAAAAGCGTAGTGTCGCGCGAACTCGTCGTCATCGGCGCTGTTGCCCATATCGGCCGCCGATTCGCTGTAGACAAACAACGACCCGAAGGGGGGGGAGTAGACTGAAAAGTCGATGCTATTGGCCGGCAGGTAGCGCAACACGTCACAGCAATCGCCGTGGTAGGCCGACCAATTCTTACCGTGCGCCTCGTCCAAGCACTTCACTTTGCCAGCCATGTCGGTAGCCTTCCCTCATGTTTAGGCAGATATGGAACCTTGATGCGGGACGCCATGCCGTTGGCGCGCAGCATCGCCGCGCGCATCGCCATCTTCATTTTCTCGTGTTCAGATTCCTTGCGCTCGATTACGCGGCCGATCTGGTCTTCGCCTTCGGCAACGATGATATCGACCATTACCGGCCGCTTTTGTCCGAAACGCCAGAACCGGCGCACGGCCTGGAACCACAATTCATAGCTGAACGATCGACCGACGAAGATGGTCCGATTGCAGAATTGTAAATTGAGCCCATGGCCGGCAATGCGCGGCTTGGTCAGCAGTATGCGTGCTTGGCGCATCAGGAAAGCGTCAATATTTTCCTCTTTTTCGTCAATCGACATGCCGCCGCGAATCTCGACGCAATCGCCAACGGCGGCGCGCACGGTATCCGCCTCATAGTCGGTATCGACCCAAAGCACGAACGGTTCATGCGGCTCGGCATGGACAAGAGCGGCGGCTTTGTCTGCTCGCGCCCCGCTTGTCTGCCGCTTGATATCGTGAATGTTCGTCGCGCTGGCATCAAAAGAAAAAAGACCGTCCGTTAAATTGATGTGCTGCCCCGCCAGCTTGTGGCGGTTGACCTTGAGCGGCGGCAAAATATAGTCAGCATCGTCATACCCGAGATCGCTTGGCAATGTCGCCATACGGGACCACGACGCCATCCAATCCCAAAATGCCTCGACGGCGTGGCCCTTCAAGCGCCACTCCTGGCTGGCCTTGGACGTGTCATTGATGAAAAAACGCGACAGCATTTCGTTTGATGTCATCACAGACAAAAAGTCAGCCTGCTGGCCTAATTCCATATGGTCATTGGGCGCTGGCGTGGCACTGGCCGCCATCTTGAATGGATGCGCTGAGAAGATGTCCCGCAGGGCGCGCGACGTTGCGCCGGTCAATGCTTTAAGAATGGAGCTTTCGTCCAAGCTGACCGCGCTGAACCAATCTGGATCGATCTTATCCAGCCGGTCGTAGTTACAAATATTGATGCCGTCGCGCGCTTCGCATTGGCTGCGAATGACGCGCACGTTGTAGCCAAGCGCCAAGCCCTCACGCTCGGATTGCCGAGCGACGGCAAGTGGTGTCAACATCAAGGCGCGATCATTGCTGGCATCGGCGGCGTGCTTCAAAAACTCAAGTTGGCATCGCGTTTTACCGAGGCCGGTCGATAAATACAGGCCGGCGCGACCCTGGCGCAAAGCGAACCGGACGCAATCGGCCTGGAATGGCTTGAGATGCGACGGCATCTCTGGCGGATTGACAATACCTGTTGCGTTCGCGCCAATCGCTTTCGTCGCAAGAAACGCCGCATATTCCGGTTTCATTTTGCCCTCATGCCCCCGAGCGCCGCCAGGACGACGATATCCACGGGTTCATCGTCACGAGGCATGGACTCAAGGTCGCGCACGCGCATAAGCCGGATGGCCGCGATGGCCTGGGTGTAGATCAGCTCGGTGTTGTCGGCGGATTCGGTCATCCCCGCCTCGCCTTCTTGCGCTTCTTCGGGCATTCCCTGGCGAGCATGGCGTGGACATGCTTGCGGGTTTCCGCCTGACGGACGCGCTTCTGTCCGTGCGGTGCGAAGGCTTGGCGCATGATCAGAGCGTCGAGCTTGCGCGCGTCGGCCAACTGGGCGAGGTCGGTCATGCAGCCACCTTGGTTTCCGCAGCGAGCGGGCTGACCGTCACCACGCACATTTCGATTCCATCCCCAGGCTCGATGGTGACGCGGCCGACGTGCTTCATGTTGTCGCCGACGATCACCTTGAGGTGGGCCAGAAGATCGATGATCGGCTTGAGGTAGTTGTCGCAGTCCCGTCTGTTGTTGCGCGGCACACGAATGTCGATCTGAACGCCCGACAAGTGATACGGCGGCAGGGGCACGCCGCGACCGCGCGCCGCACCGAGAAGGTGGGTGCATTCGGCGATCCAATCCTTGTACTCGCGCGTCTTGAACCGCCGGCCCCGATAAAGGTTGTTCGTGCTCGGTGGCGGAAAAACGCGGCAGGTCCAGGGTTGCATCACGCGGCCACCCTGCGCAGTAGATCGGTCATATCGTCTGCGCCGTAATCCCGCCCCATCGCACAGATCGCCGCGGAGAACCTGGCGTCGTCATTTGGGGAGATCGCAATCGGGTGGTCTGAATCAGACCATGCCTTGAGCCGATCACCGCGGGCCTTCCGCAATCTGGTGAGCGCGTTGTAGACGGTCTTCGCCGGGCACCCCAGGTGTTGGGCTATCCAGCCGGAGGTCCGCCGTTCGTCTGCCAGGGCGAGGATGGCCCTGTCGCGCTCGAGCCGCTCGGCGTCGGGAAGGCGGCAGCGGTCGGTCATCACCGCCCCTTGAGTGTTGCCGGGGGCGTCTTGGGCACGACCTGGACATGCTCGGCGGGAATCCCGGTCAGCTCGGGGATCACATCGTCGGGATATCCCCTCGCCCGGTATCTGTGGACGACGGACTCGTGCTGCTGGACCACCTGCTGGGTGCGATGGTCGAACCATGGGAAGCCGATGGCGGGGCGGGCGGTCATTCAAGCACCCACAGCCACGCCTTGGCAGCCAGGGCTGCCGCGCCCAGCACGCAGGCAGCAAGAATCGCAAGGGCAGCCCACTTCGCCGCGCGCGCGATCGTCTCGTCTTTCGGCTGCCCCATCAGCACCCCCCAGCGGTTTAGAATTTCGTCTCGATCTGTCTCAGGGCTTCGCGTAGCAAGGCCGCTGGCGTCGGCGCGGGCTCAACCACCTCGCCGTACACCTCGCGCAGAAATCCAATGTCCCCGGCCGAGCGGAATGCCCTGGCCAGTTCGTAAAGCAGCAGGGCCAATGCCTCTTGCTGGCCGTTGAACACGCGCTCGACCGTGTCGGGGCTGGCTCCGATCGCTCCGGCAAGTTGTTTGATCGCCCAAGGCCCTCGCGGATGAAGGCGTCGCGCGAGTGCCGCCTTGAGGCGGTCGCGTAGTTCGTCGCGTGCCGCAGATTTGCGGTACGTGGGTGCTGATCTGCGAGGCATGATGGCTCCATGATTGGTTCCATCATGGAGCCGAACAGCAAAGGACAAATTGATAGCAGCAGCAGAGACGACGATCGCTCCGTCGCGTTGGCGCGCAGCGGAGCACGGGACGCCAAGGTTCAATGGCGTAGAGGATTGCGACCTCTCGGCGAAGTGCTTGGCCGATTGGTCGAGGCG
>Ga0194121_10002627_pt1 | contig 28312 bp, 24 predicted proteins | sample TA2MahCa50mmetaG_FD_148609 | JGI IMG/M metagenome (GOLD analysis project Ga0194121, IMG submission 148609) | Freshwater microbial communities from Lake Tanganyika, Tanzania - TA2015020 Mahale Deep Cast 50m | ecosystem: Environmental > Aquatic > Freshwater > Lake | place: Tanzania: Lake...
CCGGAGCGCAGCGACCCAGAGAGCCGGAGCGCAGCGACCCAGAGAGCCGGAGCGCAGCGACCCAGAGAGCCGGAGCGCAGCGACCCAGAGAGCCGGAGCTCCGCTTCGAGGCGTGAGCCCGACGTTCACGGCCTCGCGATGAGGCGGCCGACGCCGTGCTCGCCGCGGTCGAGGCGGTCGTACGCGTCGGGGACCTCGTCGAGCGCGATGTGGCTGGTGCGCACCCGCACCTTCCCCGCCTCGACAAGGGTGAGCAGCTGCGCAAGTTCCCACGCCTCACCGGAGTAGGTGGTCTGCAGCACGCACTCCCACGGGGTGGTGATCATCGAGAACGGGTACTGGCCGAGGCCGGCGCCCACGCAGACCACCTTGCCCCGCGTGGCTGCGGCCGCGACCCCGAGGTGGAGCGTGGAGTCGATGCCGACGAGGTCGAGGACGAGCGACGCGCCGTCGGTGCCCATCGCCTTGATCCGCGCGCCGGCATCGTCGTCGGGGTGCAGTGCGACGTCGGCACCCAGCTCGAGCGCGAACTCGCGCCGCGCCGGGTCGGGCTCCACCGCGACGATCGTGGCCGCGCTCATCGCCCGGAGAATCTGTACCGCGAGGTGGCCCAACCCGCCGATGCCGATGATCGCGGCGACCGACCCCGCCTCCAGCCACGGCAAGGAGGTGCGGATCGCGTGGTACGGGGTGAGTCCGGCGTCGTCGATCGGCCCGGCGTCGACGGGGTCGATGCCGTCGGGCAGCGGGACCACCGCCCGGGCCGGGGCGACGAGGTACTCGGCCATCCCGCCGTCGAAGCCCTGGCCGGCGCCGCGACAGGGCTTGATCACCGGGCAGTACCGCTCGTGGCCCGACCGGCACGTGGTGCAGAGGCCGCAGCCGTACTCGGCGTGGACGACCACCTCCCGGCCGACGACCCCGGCCGGGACGCCGGGACCCACCGCCTCGACCCGGCCGGCCGCCTCGTGGCCGATGGTGAAGCTGCCCCCGTCGGGGAGGAACACCACGGAGGAGTGCCGGATCATGCAGTCGGAGTGGCACAGCCCCGAGCCCGCCACCTTCACGAGCGCCTCGCCCGGCCCGGGCTCGGGGACGGGGACGTCGAGGATCTCGAGACCGGTGGGCGTGACCTGGACGGCGCGCATCGCGGGGAGGCTAGGTGGTCGGGGGAACCCCGAAATCCCGGCCGGTGGGTGCCCGACGGCCGCCGAGCCCCACGACCGGGTAGACCGGGGGCAGGCCCGGGGAGGGCTGGAAACGGCGACGTGACAATTGCGAGAACGCCGTTTACACTCCCGGCACTCGCCATTCTGCCCAGGGGGGGCACGATGTTCTGTACCAATCGTTCCAGGATCCGGCGTGGCACGGTCACCGTGCTCGTGCTCACGCTCATGGCCTCGGCCCTGTCGACCGGCGTCGCCGGCGCCAGCCGCCCCGCTGCCGACAAGGTCGACAAGGCGGCCGTGCTGCGCTTCGGCGTGCCGTTCGAGGACCAGGGCGGACCCTTCTTCGACCCGAACTCGCCCAAGGCCACGGCCAACCCGACGCCTCGGCTCTGGCTCGACCTGATCTACGGGACGATGATCGTCGAGACGACCGACGGCAAGGGCGCGCCCGGCCTCGCCACCGCGTGGACGGCCCCCGACGCCCAGACGGTGGAGCTCACGCTCCGGGACGGTGTGAAGTTCTCCGACGGCACGCCGTTCAACGCCGACGCAGTCGTCGCGGCATGGACCGCGCTGATCAACGGCAACCGGCCGAACAAGGGCACCAACGGCCAGTCGTTCGTCGGCGTCGAGAAGATCGCCGACAACAAGGTCCGCATGAAGTTCAACGCGCCCGTCGCGCAGAACTTCATCAACACCGACCTGAAGAGCGCGAACTACCTGGGTGTGCCGTCGCCGGCGGCCGCAGCGAAGGGCAACCTCGACTCCGCGCCCCTCGGCGCCGGGCCCTATCTGTTCGACGGCTACAACACCGGCAAGGTGGTGCTGAAGCGGAACCCCGACTACTACGACAAGAAGCTCAAGACCGTCGGCGAGATCGACTACATCGACACGCCCATCGGCCCGCCCGCGGTGAGCGCCCTCCAGGCCGGCACGGTCGACCTGATCTGGTCGTTCCCGCCCGACGCGGTGCAGACACTCCAGTCGTCGCCCGGGATCGAGGTCTACTCGGCGCCGAGTCCGCGGCAGTTCCAATTGTCGCTGTGCCCGACCCAGGGCGTGTTCGCCAACCAGAAGGCCCGTCAGGCGATGCAGTACGCGATCGACCGCGACGCGATCAACGAGGCGGCGCTGAGCGGAACCGGCGCGCCGGGGACCCTCATCCTCGCGAGCAACAACCCGTTCTACGACAAGAAGCTGGCCAAGACCGTCAAGTACGACCCGAAGAAGGCCAAGGCCCTCCTGAAGGAAGCCGGCGTGGCCGAGGGCACCAAGGTGACCATGCTCGTGCCGGCGCAACCGCCGTACGACGCGATGGCCGACGTGATCCAGCCCCAGCTCGAGGCGGTCGGCCTCGCGCCCGAGATCACCAAGACGACGAGCTACGCCACCGACGCGGCCCGGCTCAAGCCCGACATGGCCACCGTGTCGCTCGACCCGAACCTGTTCAACCTCGTGTTCAAGGGCGAGAACCCGCTGAACTTCTGCGCCTGGAACGACCCCGCGGTCATCGCGGCGATGGAGGCCACGCAGGACCCCACCAAGTCCGAGGCCGACCTGAAGCAGGCGTGGGCCGACTTCCAGAAGATCGCCCTGGAGCAGTCGGCGAACATCGCCACCAACGCCCAAGGTGTCCTCGCCGCCTACTCCGACAAGGTCAAGAACATGACCATCGTCAACGCGCCGTACGGGCCGCAGCTCTACGGCGTCTACATGACGAAGTAGCCCGTCAATCCCGAAGGCTGTCCCGGTAGCCCATCGGGAGCAGCTCGAGCAGCTGTCCGTCGGGGTCGCGGATCATCACCGCGGCCCCGACGTGCGTCTGGGGCAGGACGCTGCCCCCGTGCTCCACGGCGAGGGCCGCGACCGCGTCGATGTCGTCGACCGCGATCGACAGGTGGGTGAGCCCGATCTCGTTCATCACCCGCGGGCGCGCCGGCGTCACCGACCCGGCGGCGGTGTACTCCATCAGCTCGAGCACGAACGCCCCGCGCCGGAGGTACACCACCTCCACGCCCACGGGCTCGGGCAGGTCGATGAGCTTCGCCACCATGGCGTCGGGCGGGGCGATCTCGAACCACGGCGCGAAGCCGAGGACCGCCTCGTAGAACCGGCGCGACCGCTCCCGGTCGGCGACGCACAGCCCCACGTGGTTGACGATCGGGTCCATCCGCTCCCCCTCCGCGGCCCCGCCCCGCCCCGTTGCGGGCGGAAACGGTGCTCTCGTAGTGTGTGAACACCGTAATCGGAGTGTCCGATTTCGCCGCTGGGGGGCCCGTGCGCCAGACCGACCTCGCGTCCATCGACCTGTTCCGCGACAAGGAGCTCCCCCACGACCCCTACCCGTTCTACGACTGGGTGCGCGAGCAGGGGCCGCTCTGGTACTACCCGCTGTGGGGCGTGTGGTTGGTGACCGGCTACGAGGAAGCCATCGCGATCTATCACGACCAGAAGACGTGGTCGAACTGCAACACGGTGAGCGGCCCGTTCTTCAAGTTCTCCGAGCCGCTCCCCGACACCGACGACCTCACGGAGTTCATCGAGGCCCACCGCGCGGAGCTCCCGTTCAGCGACCAGCTCCCCTCCTTCGACCCGCCCAAGCACACCGCGCACCGGGGCCTGCTCATGCGCCTGATCACGCCGAAGCGCCTCAAGGAGAACGAGGCGTACATGTGGCAGCTGGCCGACGACCAGATCGACGAGTTCATCGACCGCGGCGAATGCGAGCTGCTGCACGACTACGCGATCCCGTTCACCCTGCTCGTGGTCGCCGACCTGCTCGGCGTCCCCGACGAGGACCGGGAGGCGTTCCTCCGTCATCTGCACACGAAGGTGCGGGCGGCGCGCATGGAGCACAAGCCGCTCGGCTACCTGTACGAGCAGTTCACCCGCTACATCGAGGACCGCCGCACCCAACCGCGCGACGACGTCATGACCGAGATGGCCCTGGCCACGTTCCCCGACGGCACGCTGCCGCCGGTCGAGGACGTCATGCGCATCGCCGCGAACCTGTTCTCGGCCGGCAGCGAGACCACCGCCCGGCTCATCGGGATGTGCGTGCGCACGCTCGGCGACCACCCCGAGCTCCAGGAGCGCCTCCGCGCCGACCACGGGCTCGTCTCACCGTTCATCGAGGAGATGCTGCGCACCGAGGCGCCGCTGAAGGGGTCGTTCAAGCTCTCGCGCGTGGCGACCACCGTCGGCGGGATCGACCTCCCGCCCGGCACCACGGTGTTCCTGATGACCGACGCCGCGAGCCGCGACCCCCGCCAGTTCGAGAACCCCGGCGAGTTCGACATCGACCGGCCCAACGGCCGCCAGCATCTCGGCTTCGGGCACGGCATCCACACGTGCGCGGGCGCACCGCTGGCCCGGGCCGAGACCCACGCCACCCTCGTGCGGTTCCTCGAGCGGATGTCGGACATCCGCATCTCGGAGGCCCACCACGGCCCGGCCGACGCACGGCGCTACGAGTACGACCCCACGTACATGCTGCGCGGCCTCAAGGAGCTCCACCTCGAGTTCGACCGGGCGTGAGCGGGAGTGGTGAGCGAGCCGGAAGGAGGCATGGCGCCCGACGCGGTCGAGCGGCTCGTCGTCCACGTCGACGACGCCGTCCTCGACGACCTCCGGGAGCGGCTCACCCGCACGCGCTTGCCCGCCGACCTCCCGGGCGTCGGCTGGGGCCAGGGCACCCCCACCGCGACGCTCGCTCCGCTCGTCGCCTACTGGCGCGACGACTACGACTGGCGCGCGCAGGAGGCCGAGCTCAACCTGCTCGACCACTGCATGACCGTGATCGACGGCCAGCCGTTCCACTTCGTGCACGCCCGCTCGCCGCACCCGGACGCGCTGCCGCTCCTGCTCGTGCACGGCTGGCCCGGGTCGATCGTGGAGTTCCTCGACGTCATCCCCCGCCTCACCCACCCCGAGGAGTTCGGCGGCGACCCGGCCGACGCGTTCCACGTCGTCGCCCCGTCGCTCCCGGGCTACGGGTTCTCGCCACCCCCCACCGAGGCGGGCTGGGACATCGTCCGCACCGCGCAGGCGTTCGTCACGCTGATGGACCGGCTGTGGTACCACCGCTACGGCGCCCAGGGGGGCGACTGGGGCGCGCAGATCACCACCCGGATGGCGGGCCTCGACACCGGACGCATGGTGGGTCTGCACCTCAACATGGCGCTCGCCAACCCCCAGGCGGACCTGTCGACCCTCACCGACGCCGAGCGGGCCGACCTCGCGGTGATGGGTCGCTTCCAGGCCACCGAAGGCGCGTACGCCGCGGTGCAGATGACGAAGCCGCAGTCGCTCGGTGTCGGGCTCGACGATTCGCCGGCCGGGCTGTGCGCCTGGATCCTCGAGAAGCTGCGGGGATGGAGCGACTGCGACGGCGACCCGTTCACCGTCTTCGACCGCGACCGCGTGCTCACCAACGTGATGTGGTACTGGGCCACACGCACGTTCACGTCGTCGGCCCGCCTGTACTGGGAGACCGCGCGCAGCGGCGTGCTCCAGCAGCCGATCCCGTACGTGACAGTGCCCACCGGCGTCGCGCGCTACCCCAAGGAGGAGATCCTCCGGTTCCCGCGCTCGTGGGTACAGGCCACCTACCACGTCACCCACTGGGCCGAGATCGATCGCGGCGGTCACTTCGCCGCGTGGGAGCAGCCCGACCGGTTCGTCGACGACGTCCGCACGTTCTTCCGCACCGTCCGCTGACCCCCCACCCCGTTTTGGCGTCCCCCGGGCAGCACATGGATGCGCGGGGGACGCAAGAACGGGAGTCAGGCGATGACGGGGAGGGTGCCGGGACGGTCGGCGGCGGCCTCGGGAGTGGGGAGCTGGACCTCGTCGCGACGGATGGGGGTGCCGTTCACGAGGACGTGGCGCACCCCGACCGGCTGCTCGCTGGTGAGGCGCTCTCCGGCCGCCGGGAAGTCGCGCACCCGGGTCGTCGGGCCGGGCGCCACCGTGTCGGGATCGAACACCACCAGATCGGCCCACGCACCCTCGCGGACGTAGCCCCGGTCGGCGAAGCCGAAGATGTCGGCCTGCTGACCACTCAGCATCCGGACCGCGCGCTCGACGGTGAGCACCTGCCGCTCCCGCACCCAGGTGCCGAGCAGGTCGGTCGAGAGGGGCGCGTCGCAGAGCTGGTCGACGTGCGCACCGGCGTCGGACAGGCCCAGCGCGACATGGTCGTGCGTGAGCAGCCCGGCCACCTGGTCGGGATCGTCGTTGGCGATGTAGGCCCGGAACCGGGTGGCGAGGTCCTCGGCGACCGCGAGCTCGCACATCACGTCGAAGGGACCGACGCCGCGCTCTCGCGCGAGGTCGCCCACCCGCCGGCCGACGAGCTCGGGGAAACGCGTCGACTCCGACACCTCGAAGGTGTTCCACCGCGGCTTCATCGGCGAGTGCTCCAGGTCGGCCGCCGCGAGCGCCCGCCACTCGGGGTCGCGGTAGGCGGCCAGCCGCACGGCGGTGCCGACCTTCATCAGCTCGCCGAACACCTGCCCGGTGTTGAGGCTGTACGCGTCGGCCATCGTGAACTGCATGGTGAGCGGGCGGGGTGTGACCTGGGGCCACACGTCGAGACCCCGGGCGAGCCCCTCCCGGTGGCGTTCGAGGTGCTCGAGGTGCTTGCCGTCGGGCAGCGCGAACAGCGGCCAGAAGAACGGGCGGCCCACCTTCTCCTGCAGCGCGTAGAAGTCGGGGTAGGTGCACTGCTCGCCGGGAGTCGCGAGCACCGCGCCCTTCCCGGTGGCGCCGGCGGCCATGTAGAGCGCCTCCACCTCGTCGCGCGCGGCGAACCGGCTCGGCACGGGCTTGCCGTCGACCCCTCGGTGCGCGTACGAGAACGAGCTCGAGAAGCCGGCCGCGCCGGCTGCGATCCCCTCCTGGAGGAGCGCGCACATCCGCGCGATCTCCTCGGCGCTCGCCGCCCGCTCGTAGGCGGCGTCGCCCATCACGTAGAGGCGCAGCGCCGTGTGCCCGACGTAGCACGTGTAGTTGAGCATCGTGCCGCGCGACTGCACGAGCTCCATGTACTGCGGGAACGTCTCGAACTCCCACGCGATCCCCTCGGTGAGCGTGGCCGCGTCCATGTCCTCGACGTTCTCGAGCGTCCGGACGATCACCTCGTGGTGCTCCGCGCGGGTGGGGGCGATGGCGAACCCGCAGTTGCCCGCCACCACCGTGGTCACGCCGTGGTACGAGGTCGGTCGCAGCGCCGGGTCCCAGAACACCTGCGCGTCGTAGTGCGTGTGGATGTCGACGAAGCCGGGAGCCACCACGCAATCCGCCGCGTCGAGCACGTCGTCGCCGCGCAGGCCCGGGCCGATCTCGACGACCCTGCCGTCGGCGATCCGCACGTCGGCCGTGTACCCGGGTGCGCCGGTGCCGTCGACGACGGTCCCGCCGCGGATCACCAGCTCACCGCTCACCGGACGCTCCTTCACGCTTCTCCTGCAGGGTCTGGTCGCCGATCATGAGCATCTGCATCTGGTTCACCGGCCCGCCCGCGACCGTGCCGCCGTCGACCGGCACCACGATCCCCGTGATCTGCGCGGCCCGCTCGCTCGCCAGGAACAGCATCGCCTGCGCGACGTCGGCGGTGCTGCCGTGCCGCTGCAGCGGCTGGGTGGCACGGATGACCGCGCCCATGTCGTAGCTGTTGATCCCGGTCTGGATGTGGCCGGGCGCGATGACGTTGACCCGGATGCCGTGCTGGGCAAGGTCGATCGCCATCGAGATCGACACCTGGATCACCGCGGCCTTCGACGCCCGGTAGACCATCGGGGCCGCCCCGCCGGTGAGCGCGGCGATCGACGAGGTGTTGATGATCGCGCCGCCGCCGTGCGCGGCCATGTGCCGGGCCGCGCGCTGGCTGCCGATGACGACGCCCCACAGGTTGACGGCCATCACCCGCTCGTAGTCGGCGAAGTCGTTGTCGAGGAAGCGGGCGAACCCGCTGCCGATGCCCGCGTTGTTGACCATCACGTGCAGACCGCCGAAGCGCTCCACCGCGAAGTCGACGAGCCCCTGCACGTCGTCGGTGTCGGAGACGTCGGTGCGGCGGAACGCAGTGGCGTCGCCGAGCTCGGCCGCGAGGGACGCCCCCGCGTCGCTCGAGGTGTCGGCGATCACGACGCGCGCGCCCTCGGCCGCGAACAGCCGCACCGCGGCCTCGCCGATGCCGCTCGCGCCCCCCGTGACGATCGCGACCTTCCCGGCCAGCTCCCCACCGGACCCGCGGGACCCGCTCGTCGGACCGGTCATCGCACGGCCCCACGGATCTGCAGGTGCTTGATGCCCCCGTTGACGTTGGAGCTCAACCGCTCGACGGGGCCCGCGAGCTCGAACCACTCGAGGCGATCGACCAGGTGCCGGAACACCGTCTCGAGCTCCACCCGGGCGAGGTGCGCGCCCATGCAGAAGTGCTCCCCGAAGCCGAAGGCCAGATGCGGGTTGGGCGAACGGTCGATGCGGAAGGCGAACGGGTCTCCGAACACGTCCTCGTCGCGGTTGCCCGAGGCGAAGATGATCGCGACGTTGTCACCCGCCGGGATCGGCACGCCGTGGATCTCGCTGTCGACCTTGGTGTAGCGGATGAAGTGGATGATCGGGCTCACCCACCGCAGCGTCTCCTCCACCGCGGTCGGCAGCAGCCCCGGATCGGCCAGCAGCCTCGCCCACTGGTCGGGGAACTCGGAGAACGCGAGCAGGCCACCGCTGATGGCGTTGCGGGTGGTCTCGTTGCCGGCCTCGACCATGAGCTCCACGTAGTTGAGGAGCTGGTTCTCGGTGAGGGGCTGCCCGTCGATCTCGGCCGCGATGAGGTGGCTGACCATGTCGTCGCCGGGGTTCGTCCGCCGCTCGGCGATCAGCTCGCCGAGGTAGGCGTGCAGCTCGCCGCGCGCCCGCCGCAGCGTCTCGCCGGGCGACTCGCCCTCGCGGCGGAACTCGGGGTCGTCCTTCCCGATGATCTCGTTGGTCCAGCGGAACAGCAGCTGCCAGTCGGTCGACGGCACCCCGAGGATCCACGAGATGACCGCGATCGGCAGTGGCGCCGCGATCTTCTCGACGAAGTCGAACTCCTCGAGGCCCTCGGCGGCGACGTCGTCGAAGATCTGCGTGGTGATCCGCTCGATCTCGGCGTGCCGCTCGCGCACGGCACGCGGCGTGAACCGGCGGATCGCGACCGACCGCATCGGCCCGTGGCGGGGCGGGTCGAGGGTCACCACCATGTCGGACGGCTGGATCGGCGCACCGGCCGGCATGATGATCAGCCCGTGCTCGTTGGACCAGCGGTCGGGCTGCTTGGCGACGAGCTGGATGTCGGCATGGCGGGTGACGGCCCAGAAGGGGGTCCACCCCTCCGGCTCGAACCAGCACACGGGCGCCTCGGCCCGCAGCTGCGCCCACACCGCGTGCGGGTAGCCGCGGGACGCGAAGCGGCTCCCGTCGACGAGGTCCATCGGGTCGATGCCTGCGGGTGGCGCCAATCGCTCGGTCACGCGTCCCCCCTCTCCGGCCGCCGACCCTCGCGGACGGCCGTCTCCACCAGGTCCATGGCCCACGCGATCCCGGCCACCGCGTCGACGGGCTGGAGTCCCCACTCGACGACGAGCCGCTCGTAGGCCGTCACGCTCAGCAGGATGTCGAGCATCGCCGCGGCGACCGTCTGGTCGCGATCGTCCCAGTCCGGAACCGCGCGTGTGACCGCCGCGTGCAGGCCCTCCCGTTGCCGACGGGTGATCGACTCCACGGTCGCGTCGGCCGGCGGGCGCCCCTTGAGCGGGATCGACGACACGTACTGGTAGATGCGGGCGGTCGCCTCGGGGAGGGTGTCGAGCGTGAACGACTCCGGCTCGACGTCGACCTCCTCCTCGATGCGCGCGAGCACCGCGTCGCGCAGCGCACGCTCGTTGTCGAAGTGGCGGTAGACGGTCCGCTCGTTGACCTCGGCCCGCTCCGCGACCGCGCGCACGGTCACCGCCCGCCAGTTCCAGCTCGCGGTGCCCTGGAGCAGCTCGACGGCCGCGATCACGATGCGGTCCCGGGTCTCGGCCGCGCGCTGGCGGCGGACCGGGCTGTCGTAGCGCCGCCGGGTGGCGACATCGGCGTCGACCCCGGTCACGGCAGTCGGGCGGACCAGCCGCCGTCGACCGGGATGATGGCGCCGCTCACGAACGACGCGCGGTCGGAGCAGAGGAAGGCGGCGACCTCGGCGACCTCCTCGGGCTTTCCGGCCCGACCGAGCGACGCCTTCTCGTACATCTGCGGGAAGTTGGCTCCGCCCGACGCACCCATGATCTCGGTCTCGATGAAGCCGGGACACAGGCAGTTGACCCGGATGCCCCGGCGCCCGTACTCCGACGACGCCGACTTGGTGAGGGAGACGACCGCGGCCTTGGCCGCGTTGTACACCGAGGTGGGCATGCCGACCTCGGAGGCGTTGAGCCCACCGACCGAGGACCAGTTGACGATGGCACCACCGCCCGCCTCGCGCAGCTTCGGGATCCCGTACTTCATGCCGAGGAAGACGCCGCGCAGGTCGACGTCCATGACCTTGTCGTAGTCCTCCATCGGGAACTTGTGCAACGGCGCCGCGAGACCGATCCCGGCCACGTTGAGCACGCAGTCGACCTTGCCGAACTCGGCGACCGCGGCCTCGAACATCGCGGCGACGTCGTCCTCGCTCGTGACGTCGCAGTGGACGGGCAGCACGCCCGCACCGACCTCGGCCGCGGTCTGCTCCTGCGCGCCGCTGATGTCGCCGGCCACGACCTCGGCCCCTTCGGCGACGAACAGCTTCGTCGCCGCCTTGGCCATGCCGGAGCCGGCGCCGGTGATCACCGCCACCTTGCCGTCGAGCAGTCCCATCAGTTCCCTCCCGGGATCGACGCGGGCAGGGTCTCCCAGCCGCGCACGGTGGACGTGGGGGCGAGGCGGGCCTCGGAGAGGTCGACCTCCCAGTCGGGGAACCGCTTCAGCAGCTCCTCGAGCGCGACCCGCCCCTCGAGCCGGGCGAGCGCCGCACCGAGGCAGAAGTGGATCCCGTAGCCGAACGAGAGGTGCTGGCGGATGTCCCGATGGATGTCGAACCGGTCGGGGTCGACGAACTCGCGCTCGTCGCGGTTGGCCGCGCCCGCGAGGAGCAGGATCGCGCTGCCCTCGGGGACCGTGCGCCCGTGGAGCTCGACGTCGCGCGTGACGTAGCGCCCGATGTGGGGCGCCGGCGACTCGAAGCGCAGGAGCTCCTCGATGGCGTTGGGGATCAGCGTCGGGTCGGCGGCGAGCTCATGGCGCTGGTCCGGGTGGTCGGACAGCACCTTGCCCGCCCAGCCGATCAGCCGTGTGGTCGTCTCGTTGCCCGCGCCGGCGATGACGGCGAGGTAGGTCAGCAGCTCGTGGCGCTCGAGGCGGCGGGTCACGCCGTGCTCGTCCTCGAACTCGGCGTGGAGCAGCTCGGTCATGAGGTCGTCGGACGGGTGCTCGGCCCGCCAGTCGAGGTAGACCCCGAAGTCCTCGAACGCCGCGGCGGGGTCGAAGGAGTCGCTGTAGTTCTGGGGCTTGCCGGCCTCGGTGCGGATGTTCGCGTTGGCGCGATCGCGCACGGCCTCCTGGTCCTGGTCGGGGATCCCGAGCAGCATCCCGATGACGCGCATCGGCATCTGCGCGCCGTAGTCGGCGACGAAGTCGAAGCGGTCGGCGCCGACGAGCGGCTCGAGCGAGTCGGCGCAGTACGCGCGGATCCGGTCCTCGAGCGCCAGCATCTTGCGGGGGGTGAACACCCGCGACAGCAGCTGACGGTGGATCGTGTGGGTGGGCGGGTCCTCGAAGATCAGCGTGCCCGTCGGGATCTCGATCCCGGCCTTGATGAGCTCGAGGATCCCGCCGCGCGCCGAGCTGAAGGTCCGCTTGTCGACGAGGCTGCGCTCCACGTCGTCGAAGCGGCTCAACGCGTAGAAGTCGTGGACGTCGTTGTAGTAGCAGGGCGCCTCGTCGCGGAGCCGCCGGAACACCGGGTACGGGTTCGCGTCGATGTCGACGTCGTACGGGTCGTAGGAGAGGTCGGTCATCGGCTCAGGCCTCCTTCTTTATGCGGTGCTCCGCGACGCCGGCAGGCTTCGCCGGGGAGCTGCTGCGCACCTGGGTCCGGTAGGGAGTCGACGGCTCGTCGAGGATGACGGTCTTGGTCTCGAGGAAGTGCGCGAGGCCCTCCTTGCCGCCCTCACGCCCGAGGCCCGACTGCTTGAAGCCGCCGAACGCGATGCCGAAGTCCGTGCGGAAGGAGTTCATGCCGACGGTGCCGGAGCGCAGCTGGCGGGCCACCGCATAGGCGCGGTCGGGGTCGGACGTGAACACCGAGGCGTTGAGGCCGTAGATCGTGTCGTTGGCGATGCGCACGGCGTCGGCCTCGTCGGTGGCCGGGATCACGCTCAGGACGGGTCCGAAGATCTCCTCCTGCGCGATGGTCGACGAGTTGTCGACGTTGCCGAACACCGTCGGCTCGACGAACCAACCCCGGTCGAGGTGCGCGGGACGCTTGCCGCCCGCGGCGAGGGTCGCCCCCTCGGCGATGCCCTTGGCGATGTAGCCCTCGACCCGATCGCGCTGGCGGGACACCGCGAGCGGGCCCATCTGCGTGTCGGCGTCGAACTGGTTCCCGACGACGACCTTGCCGAAGTTCGCGGCAAGGGCCTCGACCATCGCGTCGTGGCGGGCGCGGGTGACGACCACCCGGGTCAGCGACGAGCAGACCTGGCCGGTCATCACGCACTCCTGCCGGGCGATGGTGGCCGCCGCGGCCTCGATGTCGGCGTCGTCGAGGATCACCGCCGCCGACTTGCCGCCGAGCTCGAGCGTCATCCGGCCGATCCGCTCGCCCATGATCGCCCCGATCCTGCGGCCGGCGGCGGTCGACCCGGTGAACGTGATCTTGTCGACGCGCGGGTCGCGCACGAGCAGCTCCGACACCTCCCGGTCGGCGGTGACGACGTTGAGCACACCCGGCGGCAGCCCGATCTGCTCGGCCGCCTCCGCCGTGACGTAGCCCGCACCCGGCGCCTCGGGAGACATCTTCAGCACCACGGTGCAGCCGGCGAGGAGGGCAGGCCCGATCTTGTGGGGGATGAGGCCGTGGGGGCTGTTCCACGGGACGATCGCGCCGACCACGCCCACCGGCTCGCGCACGATGAGGCCGAAGCCTCCCATGCTCGGCGTGGCGGTCTCCTCGAAGGCGAAGGTCTCGGCCAGCGCGGCGTAGGCGTCGAAGTCCTTCTGCATCGCACCGGCGGCGTACCGGGCGAACGTCGCGATCGTGCCCGACTCGCGCGGCCAGATCTGGGCCAGCGCGTCCGACCGCTCCTGGAGTGCCGGGCCGAACGCCCGGAGGTACTCGGCCCGCTCGGCGTGGCTCAGGCGGGGCCAGGGACCCTCGTCGAACGCCTTGCGCGCGGCACCGACGGCGCGGTCCAGGTCGGCGGCCCGGGCCTCGGCGACCCGGAAGTACAGCTCCTCGGTGCCGGAGTCCACGACGTCGATGACGGCGTCGGAGGAAGCGGCGACCCACGCGCCGTCGATGAAGAGGCGGTCGGGGTGGGCGACCGGTGCGGTCGTGGTCATCGGGCGGTGCTCCTCGGTGGCAGTCGGATCAGGTGGGGCCGGAGGGAAGGTTGGCGCCGACGAAGCGGCTGGCGTCGTTCATCGACTCCGGCACGGCGAAGCCGTCGAGGGCGCTCGCGCCGGCGAGGTGTTCGCGCACGGCCTCGGGCGTCGCGGGCCGCCCGTCGGGCGTGTACCAGCCAGACGTCGAGCCGACGAAGACGCGGGCCACGTGACTCGCCCCGACGGAGAACACCCGGTGCGTCTCGGCGCAGTCGCGGCTCGCGAGGTAGACGACGAGCGGCGCGCAGTGCTCGGCGGTCATCAGGTGCGCGATCGGCTGCAGCGACGCCGCGGTGTCCTCGAGCACGTCGGGTGGGTACGGAGGCGGCCCGCCCTCGCCGATGCCGGTGAACGCCATGGGCATGATCGCGTTGGCCCGGATGCCGTGGGCCGCCCCCTCGAGCGCGACCACGTTGCACAGACCGACGAGGCCCGCCTTCGCCGCGGCGTAGCTCGCCTGCCACGGGCTGCCGAACATCCCGGCACTCGACGAGGTGAAGACGATCCGGCCGTAGCCCTGGGCCTTCATGTGCCGGTACGCGGGCTGGGTGACGTGGAAGGCCCCGAGGAGGTGGGTGTCGACGATGGCGCGGAAGTCGTCGACCGTCATCTCGTCGAAGGCGGCGTTGCGCAGCTGACCGGCGTTGTTGACCACTGCGTCGACGCGGCCGAAGCCGGCGAGTGCGGCGTCGACGATCGCGGCGCCGCCCTCGGGGGTGGCGACCGTCCCCACCTGGGCGAGCGCCCGGCCGCCCGCCGCCTCGATCGCGGCGACGGTGTCGGCGGCCCGCTCCGCCACGACGTCGTTGCAGACCACGGCTGCACCCCGCGCCGCCAGCGCGCGGGCGTACGCCTGCCCGAGACCGTGCCCGGCCCCGGTGACGATCACGACCTGTCCGTCGAGACGGATGCTGTCCGAGCTCACGACGCGCTGCTCACCACTCGCTCCCCCGGTCGCCGGCGGCGGCCATGCCATTTGGTGTCAGTACCGTATGACACCAACCGGGGTCGCCGCAATTGCGCGGGCCCCGGGCCCGCGGGTCAGACCCCGGCGAGCAGCCGCCGGGGGTTGTCGACCAGGATGGTCTCGAGGTCGGCCTCGGTCACGCCCCGCTCCACGAGCATCGGGGCGAACCCCGTCGTCAGGTAGGTGTAGGGCCGCTCCGACACCTGCCACTCGATCTCGTCCCGGCGCCGGGCCGCGGCCTCCCGGAACTCGGGCGGCACCCAGAAGGCCGGCCGGGGCGAGGTCTGCACGCAGATGTGGTCCTGCGACAGGCACACCTGGCTCGTGTACCCGTCCCGCACCAGCGCCGCGACGTGGTCGGCCCGCCGATCATCGGCGGCGCCGATGATCTCGAGGCCCACGCGGTCGATCCCCACGAACGTGCCGCGGTCGGCGAGCGCGCGGATCGGGTCGACCGACGTCTGCTCGTCCTGGTGGCCGATGAGGACGCGCCCGAGGTCGGCGCCGTGCTCGGCGAAGATCTCCTGCTGCACGTCGCCGTGGAGCGAGTGCTCGGTGTGGGTGATGATCGCCACCCCGGTCTCCTTCTGGGCGAGCGCGGCGCCGGCGAGGACGCGCCGCTCGGCGTCGGTCACCTCGACGCCGGTCGCGGCCTTGATGGCGCCGGCCCGGATGCCGCCCGTGCCCACGATCCCCTCGGTGATCTCGCCGGCATAGTGCTCGGCGACCTCCTCGGGGTCACGGGCCCGCCAGTAGAACGGCAGCCCCCACCCCTCGTGCTGCGTGTAGAAGCCGGTGGCGCACACCACGTGCATGCCCGACTTCTGCGACACCTCCGCGTAGAGCTCGGGGTCGCGGCCGAGCTCGATCGGGCAGGGGTCGACGAAGGTGCGGAATCCGCCGTCGCGCAGCTCGGCCAGCTTGTCGACCGCGCGGGCCACGATGTCGGCCCGACTCCACTTCTGGTGGCGGTCGAGCTCCTCGCCGGACCAGCTGATCACGATGTGCTCGTGGACGAGCGTGCGTCCGAGGTCGGCCGCGTCGACCGGTCCGGTGACCGTCTGCACCTGTGCCATGGGGGTCCCCCTTGTCGCCAGGACCCGATCTGATCACACCCGCCGATCCTGCGTCATCACGAGCACGACCTCGGGTCCGAGGTGGCGCAGGAAGGGGCGGGATAGGGTCGGTCGGTGACACCGGTGCCCGACCGACCCGTCGTCGACCTCGACCTCGACGCGGCGACGAGCCGGGCCGCGTCCGACGCCGCGTGGGCCGCGGTACGGGCGACGGGCTGTCCGGTCGCGTGGACCGAGCACGACGGCGGCTTCTGGGTCGTCACCGGGTACGACGAGGTGGCAGCGGCCTTCCGTGACTGGGAACGCTTCTCCTCGGCCCGCCTCTACGACCCCGACCAGTGCGCGATCTCGGTGAGCAACGGCACCGTGCCGCTCCTGCTGCCCGAGGAGTCGGATCCGCCCGAGTGGAACGACCACCGCCGCACGATCGCCACGCTCCTCTCCCCCGCGGCATCGGAGCACCTCCGTGGCCGGGCCCGCTACTGGGCCGACCACTACCTCGACCGCGTGATCGCGCGCGGCGCGTGCGATCTGGTCGACGACTTCACCGTGCCGGTGCCCGCGTCGGTGGTGCTCGAATGGATGGGCTTCCCCCGCAGCGAGTGGGAGTGGTTCTGGACCGCGTTCCACGGCGTGTCGGCCCACCCCAACGGCACCCCCGAGCACCGCAAGGCCACCGAGGCCTACGCCGACGTGATGACCCGCATCACCGAGGAGCTCCGCGACCGCGTGCGCGCACCCCGCGACGACGCACTCACCACGATCGCGCTCCACGAGGTGCACGGCGAGCGCATCGCCGAGGACGTCGCGAAGTCGATCGCCTTCCTCACCGTGACCGGCGGGATCGACACCACCACCTCGTTCACCGGCGCGGCGTTGCTCCACCTCTCGGAGCACCCGGCCGACCGCACGCGGCTGCTCGTGGATGCCGACCTGCTGCCGGTCGCGACCGAGGAGTTCCTCCGCTACTACCCGCCCGCGCGCACCCATGCGCGCACGGTGCGCGACGACACCGAGTTCGCCGGCGTCACCATGCGCCGCGGCGAGCGGGTCGTGCTCAGCGAGGCGGCGGCCGGTCGCGACGAGTCGGCCTTCGTCGACGCGGGCACGTTCGTGGTCGACCGCGACCCCAACCGGCACCTCGCCTTCGGGGTGGGCATCCACCGCTGCCCCGGCTCGCACCTCGCCCGGGTCGAGTTCACCGAGATGGTCACGACCGTGCTGCGTCGGATCCCCGACTACACGATCGACCCGGCCGGCGTGGAGGAGTACCCCACCTGGTCGATGGTCGGGGGCTGGCGCCACCTCCCGGCCACCTTCACGCCGGGCGCACCGATCGCCGCCCTGGGCTGACGGGATGACGGCCGGTCGACGGCCCTGCGCGCCGGCTACGGGTGCTGCGCGTCCATCCCGGCGCGGAGGGCCGCGGGATCGAGGCCCGGCACCGCAGGGAGCGCCCGGTAGACGAGCTGCCCGCCGTCGATCGAGAGGTGGAAGACGACCTCCCCCGACGGCGTGGTCTCGGAGAAGCCGTTGGTGCCGCCGAAGCCGATCATCCAGTTCCCGCCGGCGAGGCGCCGGGCGCTGCCGGCGAACGGCGACACGGGCGCGTGGGTCAGATCGAAGATCTCCTCCACGAGGGTGGCGGTCCCGGCCACCGTGTCGATCCCCGTGGCGCCGAACCGGTCGGTCAGGAAGCCGAGCGTGTGCACGATGTAGCGCAGGGCCCGGGGGGTACGCGGCGCCGCCAGGTCGCTGCCGTTGTCGTACAGCGTGACCTCGAACTGCGTGGCGCTCGCGCCGGGGAGGTACCGGGCGTCGTGCTGGCCCCCGAAGCCCGGACCGGGGAAGCGGGAGTCGCCGGAGATCACGAGGCTGTCGCCGGGAACGTCGACGCCCCCCAGCTTCCATTCGACGTCGCCCGTGGCCCGCTCGATCGCGTAGACCGCGTCGAGGTGGCGGAACGACAGGAGATAGCCGGTGGGCGTCTCCTCGACCGAGTTCCAGTGGAAGATGTCGTACAGCGGCGTCCCGAGCGACATGTCGGGCCTGTTCCGCACGTACCCGTACCACTGCGGATCGGTCTCGGCGACGTCGATGTGGTCGGACGCAAGCCAGCTCCAGAGGATGTCACCGGTGGCGGGGTCGATCTCCACGAGGCGGTGGTCGAACACCGGGACGTCGGCGAGCGACGGGTCGATGATCGACAGGTCCTGGTTCGGCAGCTCCTCGTTCAGCACGATCATGTAGTTGCCGTTGGCGAGACGGATCATGTCGTGGAAGTCGAAGGCGGTGCCGGGATAGGGATGGGGCGCCTCGATCGTCGTGATCACGGAGCCGTCGAGGCCGATCTCCTCGGCCGCCTCGCCGTTCCAGCGGGTCCAGGCCAGGTTCCCGTTGGGGAGCTGCTGCAGGAAGATCGACGACTGCCTCGACCACCACACCGGCACTCCGTGGGCATCGAAGACCACCGCGTAGGTGGGCTGGAACCCGGCCGCTGTGAACTGGATCGGCGCGATCAGGTAGTGGCCCGCCTGGGGCGTTCCCTCGCGGGTGACGGTGAACTCCGGGAAGTCGCCGGGGAGGCAACGCACGGAGTAGGTGCGCGCCGCACCCTGGTCGACGATCGTGAAGCGCTGTCCCTCGGCGCGCCACACGCTGACGGTGAAGCGGCCCGTCTGCGCGGGGTTGCCCCCGACCGAGATCGGCTGGGCGTCGGGCGCCTCCACGCGTACGTCGAACGGCACGTTGGCGCAGCGGACCACGTAGTCGCTCACGTCGGGCGAGAACTCCGGGAACATCTCCGCCGGCGCGGTGGACACCGAAAGGCTGGTGACCGGGGGCTCGGCAGGCGGCTCTTCGACCGGCGGCTCGGGGATGCACCCCGCGCCCACCAGGGCGATCGCCGCGGCTGCCGCGCCGACGGTCCACCGGCGGTGCCGCCGCCGCCTCACTCCCGCCGCCCCCGCCGCCACTGGTCCCACGCCCATCGGCCTCCTCGAAGCACGGTGCCCCATGAATGTGAAGGGCGTGTTCCCGCCCCGTGAGGGCTCCTCGGCCGATCACGGCAGTAACCGACAAATGCGATGATAACCCCTACGGGGTCACGCCCCCTGGTTGGCCAGGTACCGCTCGCGCCACTCGTGGCGGGAGCGGATCGACGTGTCGACGTCGGGCGAGAGCGCCCGCAGCGCCCCGACCGTCGCCTGCTCGCGGGGGATGACGGCGAACGGGTCGTGGTCGAAGAACCGGCAGGTGTTCTGCCAGGTGATCTTGTGCATGTCCTCGTCGGAGCAGCCGGCCGCGGCCATCTCCCCGTGGATCTGCTCCGGCGCGTCGGGCCAGATCGAGTCGGAGTGGGGGTAGTCGCACTCCCAGGCGATGATGTCGATGCCGATGTCGTGCCGCACCTTCAGCGACGTGGGGTCGCTCACGAAGCAGGCGAGCGAGTGCTCGCGGAAGATGTCGCTCGGGAGCTTGCCGCCGAAGTCGTGACCGAGCCACACCTGGTTCCGGTAGTGGCGGTCGCACCGGTCGAGGTAGAAGGCGATCCAGCCGATCCCGGCCTCCGACCACGCGACCTTCAGGTCGGGGTACCGGAAGAAGGCCCCGCCCCAGAGCAGGTCCTGGGCGGCGATCGTCGACACCTGGGTGGCCAGGATGATGAGGTTGTCGATCGGGGCGCTGGGCGCGCTCTTGATGGCCCCGAAGCCGAGGCCGATGTGCAGGTTGACGACGGTGCCCTCGTCGCACACCGCGTCGAAGAACGGGCCCCAGTAGTCGAGGTCGTGGTAGCTCGGCAGGCCCATCAGGTGCGGTAGCTCGGGCATGGTCACCGACCGGCAGCCCTTGGCCGCGAGCCGGCGGACCTCCTCGGCCATTCCGTCGCGGTCCCAGACCGGCATGAGGCCCATCGGGATGAACCGGCCCGGGTACGCCGCGCACCACTCGTCGACATGCCAGTCGTTGTACGCCTTCAGCATGATCTTCGAGAGATCGCGATCGGGCGCGTTGTAGAAGAAGCCCGCGTTGAAGCCGGCGAACGACGGGAAGCACATCGAGGCGAGGATCCCGTTGCGGTTCATGTCGCGCACCCGCTCGTGGATGTCGTACGCGCCGGGGCGCATCTCCGCCATCGCGGTGGGGTCGAGGCCCCACTCCTCCTTCGGCCAGCTGATCACCGCGTTGAGCCCGACCGTCCCCTGCATGACGCCCTGGAACGACCAGACGTCCTTGCCGGCGTCGTTCTGCACGAGCGTGGGCGCCCGGTCGGCGTAGGCGGCGGGGACATGGCCGTCGAACATGTCGGCGGGCTCCACCACGTGGTCGTCGATGCTCACGAGGATCAGGTCGTCGATCTGCACAGGTACCTCCGGGGAAGCGGTTCGGGCGCCGCCGGGTCGGGGGCGGCCGCCCGAGGGGGTCACGACGCCACGCTAGCCCTCCTGCGAGAACCCCGTTCTTGCCGGGAGGAAACCGGATGTCCGAGGTGCGGGCCGCACGCCGCCGGACACGGCCGGACGCGCGGGGACGCCGCCAGACGCGGTGAGCCGCGGTGAGCCGCGGTCAGACGCGGTCGGTGCCGCCGATCCGGCGGCGCAGCGCCCGGAGGCGGCGGCGCAGCGTGCGCGGGGCCCGGGGCCGGGCCCAATCGACGACGGCGTCCTTGGCGTCGGCCTCGGAGACCCCGAAGCCCACGGCCACCGGATCCGAGCCCCGGGAGGTGTCGAAGACCGCCCAGGCCCACTGGCCGTGGACGGCGTCGCCCTCAGGCCCGACGGTGGCCCAGTACGGACCGAAGAGCCGGGCCTGCTGGTCACGGGGGTCGTACCCCTGCCCCATCGCATCCCAGTTGATGCGCAAGACCTCGATGGTAGAGCGGGTCGCCCGCGCAGGAAAGGGGCGCGCCGTCAGCGCGGGGCTTCGCTCCAGGGGATGTCCTTGTCGACCCTCACGTCTCCCGGGAGGCCGAGCACCCGCTCGCCGAGGATGTTGCGCATGATCTCCGACGTGCCGCCCTCGATGGTGTTGGCCCGGCTGCGGAGGAACCGGCCGGTGCGCGAGTCGGGAGCGGAGTCGCTGCGGGTCATCGGATAGCCGAGCTCGTGGATCGTGCCCGCGGCGCCCATCAGGTCGACGATGCACTCGTGGATCGCCTGGGAGAGCTGGGCCGACTCGAGCTTGCCGACGGATCCCTCGGGGCCCGGGTTGCCCGCGCTCGCGCCGTCCTTGGCCCGCTGGTTGGTGAGCCGCAGCACCTCGGCCCGCACCCAGAGGTCGCTCACGCGGTCGCGCATCACCGCCCGCTCGGCCGGCGCGAGCAGCTCGGCCCGCTCACCCCAGCACTTCACGAGTTCGGCAATGGCACCGGAACCCCGCGGGGCGGGACCGCCCGACAGCGCGACGCGCTCGTTCATCAGGGTGGTGGTGGCCACCCGCCAGCCCTCGCCCTCCGCACCCAACCGGTGCGTGTCGGGGATGCGGACGTCGGTGAGGAACACCTCGTTGAACTCGGCCTCGCCCGTGATCTGGAACAGCGGCCGGATCTCGACGCCGGGCGCGTGCATGTCGAGGATGAAGTAGGAGAGGCCCTTGTGCTTGGGCACGTCGGGGTTGGTGCGGGTGAGGAGCATCCCGTAGCTGGAGACGTGGGCCAGCGTGGTCCACACCTTCTGCCCGTTCACCACCCACTCGTCGCCGTCGCGCACCGCACGGCTGGGGATCCCCGCGACGTCGGAGCCGTTGGTCGGCTCGGAGAACAGCTGGCACCAGATGTCCTCGCCCGTGAAGATCCGCCGGAGGTGCTTGTCGATCAGCTCGTCGGAGCCGTAGGTGAGCACCGTGGGCGCGCCCATCCCGATGCCGATCGGGTTGATGCGCAGGTTGTCGTAGCGCACGCCGTGCGCGCGGAGGACGTCGTCGACGATCGACTGCTTGCCGGGCGAGATCCCGAGGCCGCCCCGGCCCTCGGGGAACTGGACCGTCGCCAGCCCGTCGTCCCACTGCGCCCCACGGAACGCGATCTGGTCGTCGAGGACGTCGCGGTTCGCCGCGACCAGCGCCTCGGTCCGTTCGCGCAGCTCGTCGTCGGTGATCATCGTCGGCGTCCTTCCTCTCGGCTCGGCGGCGCCGCCGGGCACCGCACCGGCCACGGAGGGTAGGGCTCGCGGAGTCCCTCCACCGCCTCGGGCCGGGTCAGCGACCGCGGTTGGTGACGTTCTCGACGCCCGTGGGGCCGCTGGTGATCTCCCCGGCCTGGTGTTGCAGCATCTTCTCGATGCGCGGCGGCAGGGCGGACGGCTGCCAGTCGGCGAGGAGCGTGCGGCCGGTGACGTCGTGCACCGGCCGGTCGAGGTCGACGAGCAGCTGGAGGCTCGTGGTGACCTGCCCGGTGAGCGTCGCCGGATCGGCGGTGCACAGCGCGAGCGCGGCCTCGGCCATGGTGTCGAGCGGCTCGCACAGGTACTCGGGCAGCGTCGCGTACTCGGCCAGCGCCTCGGTGAGCGCCGCGGCCTCCGGCGCGAGGGTGTTGACCGCGACGCCCTGTCCGTACACCTCTGCCGCGAGGCTGACCGTCCAGCGGTCCATCATCGCCTTGGTGCCGCCGTAGATGGTGCCCGCCCGGGCCGGTGCAGTCTCGGGGAACGGGGGGCCGACGGGCACCCGCGCCGTCACCGACGACAGGTTGCAGATCCAGCCCTCGCCCCGCTCGAGCATCCCGGGGAGGACGCGGCGGATGAGGTGCCAGTAGGACCAGAAGTTCAGCTCGAGGTTGCTCTGGATCTGCGCGTCGGTCCACTCGAGGAACGGCCGGAAGCCGCCCGCCGCGACGTTGTTGACGAGGATGCCGATCGGCCCGAGCGCAGCCTCCACCTGGTCGACGAGCGTCGCGCGGTCGAGGCCGGGGTCACCGAGGTCGAAGGGCACCGCCAGGACCGGACCACCGAACGCCTCGAGCTCGGCCCGCGCGGTGTCGAGCGTGCCCAGCTGGGCGAGGCCAGGGTGGGGTCGGGAGCAGATCGCGACCGCCGCCCCTTCCGCCGCGAGGCGCGTCGCGATCGCCTTGCCGATCCCCCGGCTCGCGCCGGTGACCAGCGCCACCTTGCCGTCGACTGCTCCCATGCGCCTCACCTTCCCACATCCGGGATCTCCACGGGATCGGTGACGGCCGGTGGACGGGTCGGTGGTAGGAAGGGCACATGGACCGAGAGAAGCTCGCAGCGCTCCACGACCTCACCGGCCGGGTGGCCATCGTCACCGGCGGCACCCGCGGCATCGGCCGGGCCATCGCCGAGGCGTTCGTGTGCGCCGGCGCCGAGGTCGCCGTCGCCAGCCGGAAGGCCGACGCGTGTGCCGAGACCGAGGCGCACCTGCGGTCGCTCGGCGGGGAGGCCATCGGCGTGCCCACCCACATGGGCGACATCGCATCGGTCAACGCGCTCGTCGACCGCACCGCCGAGGCGTACGGCCGCGTCGACATCGTCGTGAACAACGCGGCCAACCCGCTCACGCTGCCACTGGGTCAGCTCACCCCGGAGGCGTGGGCGAAGTCGCTCGACACCAACCTGCGCGGGCCGGTGTTCCTCGTCGAGCGGGCGCTCCCCCACCTCGAGGCCTCCGGCAACGCCGCGGTGCTCAACGTGATCTCGGCCGGCGCGTTCCTGTTCTCCGCGCACGTGGCGATGTACTCGGCCGGCAAGGCCGGGCTCATGGCCATGACCCGCGCGATGGCCGCGGCCTACGCGGGGAGGGGCATCCGGGTCAACGCGCTCGCCCCCGGCACCGTCGACACCGACATGGTCCGCAACAACACGCCCGAGGCCGTCGAGTCGATGAGCAATGCCTCGTTCATGCGGCGGGCCGCCCACGCCGACGAGATGGTCGGCCCCGCCCTGCTCCTGTGCTCCGACGCGGGCTCGTTCATCACCGGCCAGGTGATCATCGCCGACGGCGGCCTCACCCCCCACTGATCCCCCCGTCCACTCCGTTTTGGCGTCCCCAGCGACGCCTCTGCAGGCCCTGGGGACGCCAAAACGTCGGGGTCAGCGGCGGCGGATGAGCTCGCCGGGGAAGTCGCCGGTGTGCGCGCCGTCGCGCACGGTGACCCGGCCGCGCACGAGGGTCGCGGCGATCCCCTCGGCCGTCTGCGCGATGCGGGTCTCACCACCGGGGAGGTCGTGGACGACGGTGGGCATCGCGGGCGCGACCGTCGCGGGGTCGAAGACGTTGAGGTCGGCCACGAGGCCCTCGCGCACCATGCCCCGGTCGTGGAAGCCGTACGCCCGGGCGGGGGCGAGCGTCATCATCCGCACCGCCTCCTCGAGCGAGAACGCGCCGCGGTCGCGGACGTAGTGCCCGAGGAGGTGGGTCTGGATCGACGCGTCGGACATCTGGCTCACGTGCGCGCCGGAGTCGGAGAACCCCATGACCACCTGCGGGTGCCGCAGCACCTCCACGGCCTCGTCGACGTCGAAGGGGTAGAAGGTCTGCACGAAGAACTGGTCGAGGTCCGTCTCGCGGGCGAGCTGGATCATGCACTCGACGGGGTCGACGTCCCGGGCTCGCGCCAGCTCGGCCACGGTCGGGTTGGGCGGCATCGGCGCGTCCATCACCCGCATGCGGTCGAACTCGGGGGGGCGGGCCTCCGCCCCGACCGCTTCGCCGTACGCCGACTCGTTGGCCGCCCGCACGAGCTCGGCGACCACGGTGTCGTCGTGGAGGCGACGCAGCTGCTCGTCGAGGGGCAGCGACCGGAAGTCGCGCCATACGGGCAGCCGGTCGAACGGCAGCTGCGTGCGGAACGACGACATCGCGCCGATGCCGCGGGGATGGCACACCCCGACGAAGCGGGCTCCTGCGGCGGTGGCGTGGTCGAGCTGCGCCAGCGCGGGTCGCTTCATCACGGCCATGGTGAACGTGACCCCGGTGTCGACGGCGAGGGCGATCAGCTGGTCGCGCCGCGCTGCGGCCTCCTCGCCCTGGAGGGGGTCCTCCACGAACTGGAAGTTGCCGCCGCCGGCGCCGGCCACGACCCGGACCAGGTGGTCGACCTCGCTCCACGCCGCGAGCCGGGAGGCCACCGGCTTGTCGTCGGACGTGCGGTGCTGCATCGTCCGTGAGGTGGAGAACCCGGCCGCGCCGGCGGCCATCCCCTCGCGCAGGTGCGCCTCCATCGCGCGCAGGTCGTCGTCGGTTGCCACCTCCTCGAACGCGCGCTGCCCCATCACGTGGGTGCGCACCGCCGAGTGACCGAACAGCGCGGCGTAGTTGATGCCCTTGGGGAGACGGTCGACGGTGTCGAGGAACTCGGGGAACGTGGTCCAGCTCCAGTCGATCCCCTCGGCGAGCGCGACGGCCGAGATGTCCTCGGCCCGCTCGAGGTTGCGCACGACCAGCGCGGCCTCCTCGGCCGCGGCCGGGGCGAGCGTGAACCCGCAGTTGCCCATCACCACGGTGGTCACCCCGTGCCAGCAGGAGTTGGTGCCCGCACGGTCCCAGAAGATCTGGGCGTCGAAGTGGGTGTGCACGTCGATGAAGCCGGGCGTCACCACGTGTCCGTCGGCGTCGATCTCGACCGTGCCCCGGTCGGTGATGCGGCCGACGGCCGCGATCCGGTCGTCGACCACCCCCACGTCGGCCCGGTACGCACCGAGCCCCGACCCGTCGACCACGAACCCGTTGCGGATGACCACGTCGTACGCCATCGCGCCATTGTGATCCGCCCCGGCCGCCGACGCACGTTCCCTCCGCCGGGCCCCGGGCCACGGCGACGGTCGGTCGCCGGCTCGGGTCAGTCGCCGGGGTTCGGCCAGCGGTGCACGAGCTGCGCCGCGGTGGCCGAGCCGACGAACCCCTCGACGTCGTAGAGCCGGGCCCGGCCGTGGCCGATCCCGTGGTCGCCCGCCCAGGTGAGGCCGGCGATCGCGATCCACTCCCCGACCGGCTCCCGCAGCAGGTGCAGGTTCACGTCGGGGTTCATGTACATCCACTGACTGGCGTCGAGGTACGCGGCGAGGCCGCTGGCGAAGTCCGACGCCCAGCCGGCCAGCCCTTCCGGCGGGGTCGGCTCACCGGCCACGAGCGGCTGGCGCATCCGGGCCCAGAGCACCACCGGCCGGCCGGACGCGGTGTCACCGTCGTCGCGGATCCCGTCGATCGAGCGCAGGAAGCCCGCACCATCCGACTCGTCAGGCACGGACGGCTCGGTGAACGGAGAGCCGACCGCCACGCCGTCGCGGACCGCAGCCGGGATCGCCGGTGGGGCGTCGGGCGGACGCTCGGAGTGGTGGAGCGCGTCGGGCCACTCGCCGTCTTCGCGGCGCACCCGCAGCGCGGTGCCGTGCGCGACCTCGACGTCGCCGTCGCAGAGCCCGACGTCGACGACCTGGATCCGGCGCCCCTCGCGCCGCACCGCCCACTCCACCCGCAGTGGTCGCCGGGGCACCGGGCGCCACAGGTCGGTCGTCAGCCGCACCATCTGCATCGGCACGAGCGACGGCACCCGGCCCACCGCCCAGCCGAGGATCCCGCACACCGGGGGCCCCTGCTGGGTGTTCGGGTCCCAGCTGCTCTGGGTCCGCAGGGTCGGGACGACGAGGTCGCCGTCGAGGTGGTAGTAGGCCGACTCGTCGTCGGTGAGCGGGTGGGGACCGGGCACGGCCGGGCAGCCTACGGACTGCGCCCCTCCTGGCGTCCCCCGGGCCCGGTTTCGCGCCCCGGACGACGCACGAGGGTCGTCAGTCGGGGCGGTGGACCTGCACCATCTGCTCGGCGAACTCGGCGAACGTCGTGGGCAGCGGACCCACCGGCGCGGTCGGGACCACCGCGAAGCTCTCGTACTGGTAGCCGGGCGGCAACGTGACGGCGTGCACCACCGCATCGGCGACCATCCCCGGCTCCATCGCTCCCGAGTGGCGGATGAGGCCGCGCCGGAACCACACATCCATCGCGTCGCCCATCCGACCCGACTCCATCTCCCTGGTCGCGAAGTCGGTACCGAGAGTCTCGCCACAGCGCAGCATCGTCACCCGGATGCCGGACCCCTCGAGCTCGAGCCGCAACGACCGCACGGCCTGCTCCACGCCGGCGTTGGCCGCGGCGTACGGGAGGTGGAACGGCCACGGCTGCACCGCGGCGAGCGACGTGATGAAGAGGAGGTCGCCGCGAGCGTGTGGCCGCATCCCGCGGATCCCACAACGGGCCATGTACAGCGATCCCAGCAACTTCGTGGCGACCTCGACCTCGATCTCCGCGGGCGAGAACTCGTCGAGCGGTCCATAGCGCGCGGTCGCCGCGTTGTTGATCACGACACCGACCGGGCCGAGCGCCGTCTCGACCGCGGCGAAGAAGGCCTCGACGGAGGCGGCATCGGTGACGTCGAGCGCATGGGCGAAGCCGGTGCCCCCGGCGGCATCCACCAGGTCGACCGTCTCGCCGAGCAGCTCGGTGCGCCGGCCCCCCACCGCGACCCCCCAGCCGAGGCTCCCGAGCTTCTCGGCGACGGCCCGGCCGATCCCGGTTCCCGCCCCGCTGATGACGGCGATGCGCGCGTCGCCATTGGCCTGTCCCGACATGGCACCCCTTCCCCACCCACCCCTTCCTACCGGTCCGGCCCGTGGGCCACAAGCACGACCGGACGGACCCAGGTCGGCCACCCGGCGCTGATACGGTCCCGTCCGCTTCGATCCGACCCACCCCGGGGGCCCCACGATGCCGATTCCCGCCGACGAGTACCCGCTGCACCAGGCGCCCTACTCGCTCGCCCACGCCGCGACCGGCGACCGCAACTTCTACGACCGCTGCTACCTGAACTGCTTCGACACCGAGGGCGACTTCCTGCTCGTCAGCGGCCTCGGGCAGTACCCGAACCTCGGCACGACCGACGCGTTCATGTGCGTGCGGATCGGCAACCGGCAGCACGTGGTGCGCACGTCCGACGCGCTGGGCGACGACCGGATGCGCCAGGAGGTCGGCCCGTACAAGCTCGAGATCGTCGACCCGCTGCAGGAGCTGCACCTCACCGTCGCCGACGGCGAGTGGGGCGTGGCCGCCGACCTGTACTGGCGGGGTTCGTTCCCTGCGGTCGACGAGTCGCCGCACCTCATGCGCACCGGACCGAAGATCACGCTCGACGCGCAGCGCTTCGCCCAGGTGGGCACCTGGGAGGGCTGGGTGCGGGTCGCCGGCACCGAGTACCCGGTCGTGCCGGGCCGCCACATCGGCACCCGTGACCGGTCGTGGGGCATCCGCCCCGTCGGCGAGCCGGAGCCGCCGGGCCGGGCCGCCGCCGAGCCACCCGAGGGCAGCGGCTTCTACTGGTGCTACGTGCCGCTGCGCTTCGACGACTTCGGCCTCGTGTTCATCGCGCAGGAGGACGCCGACGGCCACCGCACGCTCAACGACGCCCTGCGGGTGTGGCCCGACGG
>Ga0194121_10002632_pt1 | contig 28303 bp, 26 predicted proteins | sample TA2MahCa50mmetaG_FD_148609 | JGI IMG/M metagenome (GOLD analysis project Ga0194121, IMG submission 148609) | Freshwater microbial communities from Lake Tanganyika, Tanzania - TA2015020 Mahale Deep Cast 50m | ecosystem: Environmental > Aquatic > Freshwater > Lake | place: Tanzania: Lake...
CGCGCCGCCACGCGCTCGACTCGCTCCGGCTGTTCGGCTCGACGGGCGAGCCGTGGAACCCGGAGCCGTATCGCTGGCTCTTCGAGGTCGTCGGGCAGAGCCGGCGGCCGATCATCAACTACACGGGCGGCACCGAGATCTCCGGCGGGATCCTGAGCTGCTTTCCGATCACGCCGATCAAGCCGTGCTCGTTCTACGGGCCGATCCCCGGCATGGGCGCCGACTGCTACGACGAGGACGGCAAGCCGGTGCGCGGGCAGGTGGGCGAGCTGGTGATCACGCGGCCGTGGCCCGGCATGACGCAGGGCTTCTGGAAGGACGACGGCCGCTACGAGGAGACGTACTGGTCGCGGTGGGACAACGTGTGGGTCCACGGCGACTGGGCGTTCGTGGACGACGACGGCTTCTGGTTCCTGCAGGGCCGGTCGGACGACACGCTGAAGATCGCGGGCAAGCGGCTCGGCCCCGCCGAGGTCGAATCGGTCCTCGTCAGCCACGCCTCGGTGGCGGAGGCCGGGGTGATCGGCGTCCCGCACGCGGTGAAGGGCGAGGCGGTCGTGTGCTTCGTGGTGCTGAAGCCGGGCGTGAGCGCCTCGGAGCCGCTGCGCGCGGAGCTGGCGGAGGTCGTCGCGCACGGGATGGGCAAGGCGCTCAAGCCCGAGAAGGTGCTGTTCGTCCGCGAGCTGCCGAAGACGCGCAGCGCGAAGATCATGCGGCGCGTGATCCGCGCGACGTACCTCGGCAAGGAGGCGGGCGACCTCTCGTCGCTGGAGAATCCGGCGGCGATCCGGGCCGTGGCCGAGGCGACCTGATCGTCGGGTATCATCGCGCCGATGTCGACGGAATCCGCTGACCGTCAGCGCCTGGCGGCGATCCTCGCCGCCGACGCGTACGGGTACTCCCGCCTCATGGCCATCGACGAGCGCGCGACCGGCGCCGCGCTCGAGTCGGGCCGTCGCGTCTTCCGCGCCGAGATCGAGGCGGCGCGCGGGCGGGTGATCGACATGGCGGGCGACTCGGTGCTCGCGGTGTTCGACTCGGCGGTCGGCGCGGTGTCGGCCGCGCTCGCGATCCAGCGGGGGCTCGAAGAGTCGGCGGGCGGCGTGCCGGGCGACCAGCGCCTGCGCTTCCGGATCGGCATCCATCTCGGCGACGTCATGGAGCGGCCGGACGGGACCGTGTACGGCGACGGCGTCAACATCGCCGCGCGCCTCGAGGGGCTCGCCGAGCCGGGCGGCATCAGCGTGTCGGTCGCCGTGCAGGGGGCGGTGGGCAACCGCCTGGGCGTGGCGTTCGTCGATCAGGGCGAGCGCCCGGTGAAGAATATGGGGACGCTGCGCGCGTACGGCGTGCGGCCGCCCGGAGCGGCGGGCGCGACCGCGCCCACCGCGCCGGCCGCGCCGACCACCCCCGCCGCGCCGGCGGCGCCGGCCGCCGGGGCCGCCGTGGTGCACCGCGAGCGTCCCTCGATCGCCGTGCTGCCGTTCGCGAACATGAGCGGCGATCCCGAGCAGGAATACTTCGCCGACGGGATCAGCGAAGACATCATCACCGAGCTCTCCCGCTTCCGGTCGCTCTTCGTGATCGCACGCAACTCGTCCTTCACGTACCGCGGCCAGGCGGTCGACGTGCGGACGGTGGCGAGAGAGCTGGGCGTGCGCTACGTGCTCGAGGGCAGCGTGCGCCGCGCGGGCCAGCGCATCCGCATCACCGGGCAGCTCATCGACGCGACCAACGGGCACCACGTGTGGGCGGAGCGCTACGACCGCGACCTCACCGATCTGTTCGCCGTGCAGGACGAGGTGACGCGCGCCATCATCGGCTCGATCGCGCCGGGGATCGTGATGGCGGAGATCCAGCGCTCGCAGACGAAGGCGGCGGTGGAGCTGGACACGTGGGACCGGACGATGCGGGCGCACTGGCACATCCGGCGGTTCACCCGCGAGGACTTCGCGGAGGCCGCGCGCCTGCTGGAGGAGCTCCTGCGCCAGGAGCCCACCAACGCGGTGGCGCTCGGCGACCTCGCGTTCTCGCTGCATTTCGCGGCCATCTTCGGCTGGACGGATTCCCCGGCGGCGGCGATGGCGCGCATGGGTGACATCGCGCGGCGCGCGGTGCAGGCCGACGGCCAGGATGCCGCCGCGCACACCTCGCTCGCGATCCACGAGCTGTTCACCGACCGGCACGACGAGGCGCTCCGTCGGCTGCGCCGCGCCATCGAGCTGAATCCGAACTCGAGCTTCGCGCACGGCTACGTGGGCGTCGTCCACGCGTTCGCGGGCGAGCCCGAGCCGGCCATCGCCGCCGTGCAGGAGGCGATGCGGCTGAGCCCGCGCGATCTCCTCACGGTGATCTGGCGGGTCGTCGAGGGGTGGGCGCACCTGGCCGCCGAGCGCTTCGACGAGGCCGCGGACGCCGCGCGCCTCGCGATCGAATGGAACGCCTCGTTCGCCGACGCCCACGCGATCCTCACCGCGGCGCTCGGTCACGCCGGGCGCCTCGACGAGGCGCGGGCCGCGCTCGACGATCTTCGGACGCATTTCCCGGGTCTCACGCTCCACGACCACCGGCTGATCCGGCCGTTCAAGAAGCCGCGGGACCAGGCGAGGCTGATCGAGGGGCTGCGGAAGGCCGGGCTGGCGGAGGGGTAAGCGTCTGAGTGCGAGGTCGGACGTCTGAGACACGCAGGGCTCGCAAGGGAGCCCACCTGACGCTATCGAACGAGGAGGAGCCGTTCGCCGACCGCGGTGAGGTCGGCGATGAAGCGGGCTGCATCGGGGGCGTCGCTCCAGCGCACGAGCTTCCAGTCGTCCACGGTGACCGTGAGAAGCGCTCGCGCGACATCGGCCGGAAACAGGCCGGCGGCCTTGCTGTGCGCCCCCTCCAACGGGGCCGCGCACGAGAGATTCATCCGGCAGCAGAACCCCCAGATGTCCGCGAGGTCCTTGGGCTCACGGCGGTCGACGACCGCCGTGAGCTTGTTGGCCAGGATGTTCCCGGCGCTGTCGAGACGACCGAGGACGGGATGCACCCACACCTCGCCGACGTGCGCGGCAACGTCGTTGATCATCTCGATCTTCAGGATGACGCCGCCGGCGGCGACGTTGACGCGGACGAACCGAGCGCCCCGTCGCGTGATCTCCACCTGCCAATCGACGCCCGCCGCCAACGCGTCGATCACGCGCTGCGACCAGATGCCGAACCGCTCGTCGTCGTTCACGAAAAGGTCGAGGTCATCCGAGAACCGGTGCTGGAGGTATCCGCGCGCCGCCGCCGTGCCGCCGCTGAGGTAGAAACCGGTGTCGATCGCGGCGATGCGCGCCAGGACCTCGTCTTGCATCGGGTAGAGGCGCCGGAGGAAGAAGTCACGATCCATCGCGGCCGAACGGCGCTATACGAGCTCTGGATGATGTCTCGGCAGCCAGTCGACGAGAAAGTCGAGACCGCGCTTGACCTCCTCCGACCGGACCCGCGCCCGCCATTCGGGCCAGCCCTTGACGAGATCCCGGAAGCCGAGCAGACGCACGATCTCACGGTAAGGCGCGTACTCGATCAGGCGGACGGCGGCCCATGTGCGATCGAGGGGCCCGCGCGTGATCTCTCCCGCGAGCAGGCGCCGGAAGTCCGCTTCGTCGAGGTTGTAGTCCCACACGTAGGGCAGGCGGTCCATGCGTCGAGAGTACACGACGCCGATGTGCCTGGCCGAGCCGGACAGCGATGATCCCTGTCCGCGGTGCAGGACTGCGCCCTCACCGCCGCCGCTTCTTCGACCCGCTCCGCCCTCTGCCGCCCGCGTCGGCAAGCCACGCCGCGGCCCCCGGCGTCGCGCTCCACGCTTCGCCAAGCGTCAGCGCGACGATGACCGCCTCCTCCTCGCTCCCGAACGCGAACGTCTCCGGGGCCTCGTCCGGGAGCGTGGCGGTGCCGTCCAGGTACTTCGCGACCCGGCGGTTCGCGCGCAGAGCCTCGCGAGACCGGTCGCGTGCCGCCGCGCTGTCGCCTTCGCGCCGGAACGTCACGAGTGCCCGGCCGTAACGCCAGAGGGCTCCCGGGTCTTCGGCGTACCGGTCGAGCAGTGCCGCCGCCTCGTCGTCCCGTCCCGCGATGAGCAGGGCCGGCAGGAGCCGATCCCGGACGCCTTGATTGTCGTTGGGATTGAAACGGAGCAGCTCCCGGTAGTGATCCATCGCCTCGTCGCGGCGGCCGAGCGCCTCGAGCACCTCGGCGAGGCCGACGCGGGCGCGCATGTACGGGCGCGTCTCGACCAGGTTCCAGAAGTTCCCCGCCTCGTTCTCGAAGACCTGGGGGCCGAGGGCTCGCTCGCCGGCGCTGACGCCCTCGGCGTACAGCGCGCGCGCAGGCTCGAGGTCCGCCGCATGCTCGGCGAGGATCACCCACGCGTCGGCGCAGTCGCGCGACAGCTCCAGGGCCTTCCGCGCGAGCTGGACACGCCGCCGGCCGCGCGCCTCGAACGCCCGATAGGCGAGGTCCTGGGCATGCTGAAGCGGACTCGACGCCGTCGACGGCAGCGCGTCGAGCGAGCCCTGGAAGCGCGCGGCGAGCGCCCGGTTCGCGTCCTCGAGGCTCGCGAACTCCGACTGCGCGAGAAACCGTCCCACCTCCGCGCTGAGTCGCTCCATGGCGCGCCGGTCGGACGACCCGCCCGGGCGCGCGGGCACCGGCGCGTCGAGCGGCGCCAGCAACGCAGGGATCGCGAGGCGGTAGCGCGCCGGGCCGTCGTGCGTCTCGACGTCACGGGTCCAGCGGCCGGTGTCGATCTCGTCCTCGGTGGTGGCGGCGAACGCACCGAGCAGGCCCTCCAGGTACGCGAGCGCGCGTGCGTCGGGCCGTCGCACGTCGCCGGCGCCGACCCGGATGGCGAGCGGATAGGCGTCGGGGCCGGCGACGGGGAGCCCGTGATCCTCCCAGAGATCCGCGTCCCCGAAGGGCAGGTCGGTGATCGGGCCGAAGAGCACGGACCACCGCGGGCGATCGACCGCGCCCAGCACGCCGTCCGTGACGGCGTCATGGTCCTTCGCGGAGTCGAAGAACCCCACGCCGAAGGTCTGGCCCGCGGCCCCGAGCACCACGACGTGCGCGAGCCCGCGCCCCGCGGCCGGCGCCTCGATCTGCACGAGGTCCTCGTCGCTGAGATGGCGCCACGGCGCGGCCTCCCAGAAGCGGCGCGCGGCTTCGGCGAACGCGCGCATCCGGTCCACGGTGACCCCCGTGCCGTCGAGCGCGCCGGGCGGCATCCGGCGGCCCTCGTACTCACCCATCGTCGCCAGAACGGCCTGGACCGCCGGCAGCCCGGACGCCGACGCGATCTCCAGCTCACGGTCGCCGAGGGCCTCGCGCACCCGACGGCCGAGATCCTCGTCGGCGACTTCGAGGACAGCCGGCCGGCACTCGACGAGCCCCCGTTTGAGGCCGAACGCGATGAGCGCGTCCAGCGCCAGGGTCCAGTCGTGCGCGCTCCGCTCCCGTTCCAGCTCCACGTGAACGAGGCCGGTGCTCCGGCTGACCCAGATGGCCGCCCACGGCCGGAACGGACCGTCCGGCTCGTCCACCCACGACGGCAAGCGCACGAGCCCGCCCTGCCAGCGCTCATCGGCCCGCCGCGGCAAGCGCATGAATCGGCCGGCGAGCAGCGACGACACCTCGCCCATGCGCATCCCCCTCGCAGTGTAGCGGCCCGCCCGTTCCTCTCGCGTCCGACGTCGCCGCGAGAGTGCCAGTGGATCGCGCGCCGCGCAACCGTTCCCCGAGCCAGGCCGGCATGCTCTGGTGGCCGGCTGTCGCCGGCCGACGACGGTACGCGGGGAGCGAACAGGCGACCCGGTCAGCGGGTCTTTAGTCGAGGATCACAGCTCTGCCTGCGAGTCCGGGTGTCGGGCCGGCATGTCGAAGGAGCCGGCGGCCGAGGATGACGACTGCGCCGGCCAAGACGACGAGCACGGGCGGCGCGAGCCACGCGGCCGCGACGCCGCGGGCCGTCGCGCGCCTCACCGGCGCGTATAGCCGCGGACGGTCATGCACTTCTCGTACAGCGCGACCGCGCTCGGTGGCATCGAGACGCCCGAGCGCGCGGCCTGGGCGTCGCGGTGACACTCATACTCGTCGCGCGCGAGCTGCTGCGGGCTCGCGCCGCCGGCCCAATGCTCCGGGCCGACGGGCGAGGCGCCGCGGCGGCGCCGCAGACCGCGAAAGCCGCGCCGATCGCCGCAACCGAACGTCGTACTCGCATCACCGTCACCGCTTCTTCCTTCGCGCTCGACTCACGGCGCGGCGCCTGCGCGCGGGGACCGCTGCGCCTGAGCGTGATGCACGTCGCGGGATCGAGGCAGGCGTGAAAGAACGGGGTGTCGCAGAAGACCCGCGGTGGAAGCGTCACGGCGTCAAGGCCTCCGGCCGTACAGGTGCTCCTTGACGCGGCCGGAGGCGTCACGGCGCCGGCCGCGATGCCTGGGAAGCTTCCGCATCATTTCCAGCAGCGCGCGCGCCGCTGCGCCCGGTTCGGGCTCGGGCAAGGCGGCTCGGATCTCGGCGACCACTTCGTCGCGCACGGTAATCTGCACGACGGACCCGCGATCCTGCTCGACCTGCCGCACGAGCTGCGGGAGCCGCCGCCGGGCTTCGCTGATCGTCACACGCGTCACCATCCACCCCCGTTTACATCGGTGTAGATCGTGGCGTCATTGTCACGTGACCTCCGCTGTCACCGCAAGGGTGCACGATCGGCGGCAGTCGGATCACGACCCGGGGGAACGGATGACGCCAGTGGCGCGGAGACCGGACACCATCGCCGCGTCGCTGTCGACGTTCGTGTACATCGCTGTACATCACGATGCGGTTCTCGGGTGACCCCGATTGACGGAAACCGCGGCGGTGCCGACAATAGCCGCCCATGCCGGCGGAGGGGACGCTCGCAGCCACGCGGTCGCTCGCCCGTTACCGCGTCACCTTCGAGGCGCTCGAGACCCTCGCGTTCGCGGAGCACCTCAGGTCGACGCTTCGGGGCGCCTTCGGGCACGCGTTCCGGACGCTCTGTTTGTTCGGCTCCGTCTGGCCACGGCTGGCGAAGATCGAGGCCGTGATCCTCTCCGTGAGGTGAGCGAGGCCGTGTTCGTCGGTGCCGACGCCCTCGTCACCCCGACCGATCTCACGATCGCCCTCGACGAGTGTGCCCCGTTGCGCGGCCTCGCCTCCGCCGTCCGCGTCTCGTTCTCGACCCGGACACGCCTCAAGCACGCCGACGATTTCGTACGCCGACCGGGGTTCCACGTGCTGTTCCGGCGCCCGCTCGGCCGGCGGTCGTCGCCCGCGCGCTTCCATTGCGGCGCGCCGCTCGACGTGGACTTCCGCGGCCTCATCGCTCAGGCGCGCGGCGCGACGATCGGGGTGGGCGGCTACCGGCTGGAACGGCCCGGCGAGGGCTCCGAGGGCGCCGCGTGAGCCGCGTCGGCCGCAACGACGCCTGTTCATACGGGAGGGGCAAGAAGTTCAAGAAGTGTTGCCTGGGCAGGCAAGACGCCGCCGTTGCGTTCACCGCTCACGACCGGGAGTCGGCGCAGGTCAAGCTCGCCGACTTCGCCTTCCGGGCTGGGCTCGATGCGGAGCGCCACGCTGCCGGCGTCGAGTTCTGGGGCGGCTGGCTCGACGCGCATCCGGAGGACGACGGCCGGCTCGGCATGTCCCTGGAGGAGAGCCTCCACGCCTTCGGCACCTGGTTCGCGTTCGACTTCCGTCTCGCGAGCGGACAAACGGTGCTCGAGCGGATGCTCCAGCGCGAGGCGGTGCGCCTCACGCTCGGCGAGCGCGAGTATCTCGCGCGGATGCGCGACAGCCACCTGCGCCCCTACCAGGTGACCGACGTGAAAGCGGGCGAGGCGCTGCGGCTCATCGACCTGTGGACGGGCGAGCAGACGTGGGTCCGCGAGCGCCTCGGCACCGCGCAGCTCGTACGCTGGGACCTCCTCGCGGTCAGGCTCATGCGCGGTGCCGCCGACGAGCCCGTCATTGACGGGCAGCCCTACCTGTACCCCGTCCGGAGCAAGGACGCGCTTCTCCGCGACCTGAAGCGCGCACACCGCGACTTGAAGCGCGCGAGCCCCTTCGTCGAGGTCGAGGCGGTCGACTTCTTCAAGCACGTCGGCATGCTCTTCCACTACTACTGGCTCGAATGGGTCGCCCTCCGGCCGCTGCCCACGCTCGTGACGGCGGAAGGGGACCGGTTGATCTTCGCGCGGGCGATCTTCGACGTCCGCGACCGCGAGGGATTGCTGGCGGCACTCGCGCGCCATCCCGACCTCGAAGGGGACCCCGACGGCGGGTATTCATGGACCGAGGCAGCGTCTGATTTCCGCCGCGGACTGGGCGGGTTCGCGCTCGGGAACGATCGCCTCGTCCTCGAGACGACCTCCGAGCAGCGGGTGGCACGCGGGCGCGAGCTCCTGGAGTCGCTGGCCGGCACGTCCGACTACTACGAGAAGCATTACCGTGCCTGGCCCGACCAGCCGCTGCCTGCGCTGGGCAACCGGACGCCGCGCGACGCCGCACGCTTGAAGCGTGTCCGGCCGAAGCTCGTCGCGCTCCTTCAGGAGTTCGAGAACACGAGCGCGCGGGAGCGCCTCGACGGCCGGCCGGCTTACGACTTCGGGTGGATGTGGGCGGAACTGGGGTTTGGAGCGGCCGGGATGACGCGCCGGCCTTCGGCCCCCCGCAGTCTCTGTGACCCCGAATCTCACCGGTCCGTGCGAGTGTGTCGGATGCCGCCTGACAGACCATGAGCGAGGAGCTCGACGTCCTCAGGATCGTGACGGGACGGCTGGATGCCGACGGCATCCCGTACATGGTGACCGGCTCGATGGCCGTCAACTACTACGCCGTGCCGCGGATGACGCGCGACATCGACATCGTCGTGGATCTCTCCATCGCCGATCTCGATCGGGTGTGCACGCTGTTTCAGGACGACTTCTATCTCGAGCGCGAGGCGGTTCGAGCGTCGATCGAGCTTCGGGCGACGTTCAACGTCATTCACGCCTCACTGGTCGTCAAGGTGGACTTTGTCGTGCGAAAGGACACGGAGTATCGACGCACCGAGTTCGGCCGCAAGCGCCGCGTGGCGATCGAAGGGCATCCGTTCCTGATCGTCGCGCCCGAAGACCTGATCATCTCGAAGCTGGAGTGGGCACGAGACACCCGTTCCGAGGTGCAGCTCGCCGACGTGCGCAATCTCCTTCGATCGGTACCGGAGATCGACGCGGCATACGTCGAGCAGTGGACTGCGCGCCTCGGGCTCGGACCGCTCTACCGCGAGGTGTCACGGTGAGCGACACGTCTCCCGAGATGGAGAAGGCGTACCGGGCGATGTTGATGGCTCGTTCGGGCGCGGCGCGGATGAAGATGGGCGATTCGATGTACGCAACGGCGCGTGCCCTCGTCATCGCTTCGGTCCTGGATCGTGAGGCATCGACCTCGCCTGCCGCGCTCCGGCAGGCGGTGTTCATGAGGTTCTACGCGCACGAGTTCCACGCCGTCACGCGTGAGGGGATCCTCGCCCGCCTCGCCGCCCCTGATGACGGAGCGGTGCGGCCGCTTCGGAAGCGGGTTCCCGTCGACTGGGACGATCTCGAAAGGGGACTGACGTGGCGCAGCGACGAGACGCTTTCAGTCCTGGATCTGCGAAAGGGGAAGGTGCGCCACTGCCGGCGCTCGCGGGCCGCGGATGAAGTCGAGAATGTCGAGCTTTCGGAAGACGAGGTGGATACCGGCGAGGCCGAGGGCTACTTCGTGCGGATCGAGCCGCTCGAATCGTCCGTGGAGTACGGCTGGATGGCGGAGTTCGCCGCATCGGCGACGGAGTCGCGCCTACGTGATCGCCTGGAGGTTGCGCTCGCCGGCCGGGGCGCGTTCCGGCGGTTCAGGGACGTGCTTGCGCAGTATCCCGGAGAGCGCGAGCGGTGGTTCGCGTTTCGGGACAAGCGCGTGCGGGAGGCGGTTACGGACTGGCTGGCCGAGCACGGGATAGAGCCGATCACGATGCCACCCTCGGTGCGGGGCGTTCATCGGTCGTGATCGACAGGTACCGACGCGCTTCCTCGAAGCCGGGCGGCGCGCGGGCTGGCGGACGGGTAGCGCGGAGGTATACTCGCTCTCGTCCGTCGTGGGGGGAGGATTCCTGAGAACCGGGTGCGGCCCGGGACCCCTCGAACCTGATCCGGGTAATGCCGGCGAAGGGAACACGATGTGATCGTGGAGCTCCACGGCCGCACCCCTTTCGAGGGAGGCGGCCGTTCGTGTTTGTGACCGTCAACGGGCAATCGATGGAAGTCGCGGCGGGCACCACCGTCGACGGCCTGCTGTCCCTGCTGAACATCAAGCGCGAGTACACCGCCGTCGCGGTCAACCGTGAGATCACGCCGAAGGGCGACTACGCCACGCTGACGCTCGGGGACGGCGATCGGATCGAGATCGTCAGGCCGATGGGCGGCGGATAAGGGGACAAGAGATGTACGACAGCAACCTGGTGCTCGGCGGCAAGGACTTCACCTCGCGGCTCATCGTGGGGACCGGCAAGTACTCCTCGAACGAGGTCATGCGGCAGGCGATCGAGGAATCCGGCGCGGAGATCGTCACCGTGGCGATCCGGCGCGTCGCGCTGCCGGGGCAGGGGGAGTCGATCCTCGACGTCATCGATCCCAAGCGCTACACGCTGCTGCCGAACACGGCGGGCTGCTACACGGCGGATGAAGCCGTCCGCACGTGCTACCTCGCGCGCGAGGCGGGCCTCGGCGAGCTGGTGAAGCTCGAGGTCATCGGCGACCCGCGCACGCTCTTCCCGGACGTGATGGGGCTGCTGGAGGCGACGCGCACGCTGGCGCGCGAGGGCTTCACGGTGATGCCGTACACGAACGACGATCCCGTGATGGCCAAGCGGCTCGAGGAGGCGGGCGCGGCCTGTGTCATGCCGCTCGGCGCGCCGATCGGCTCCGGCCTCGGCATCCGCAACCCGTACAACATCAAGATCATCCTCGAGACCGTGTCGGTGCCGGTCATCGTGGACGCCGGCGTCGGGACGGCGTCGGACGCCGCCATCGCGATGGAGCTCGGCTGCGACGGCGTGCTCATGAACACGGCGATCGCGTCCGCGAGCGACCCGGTGGCGATGGCGAAGGCGATGAAGCTCGCGGTGCAGGCGGGCCGGCTCGCGTCGAAGGCCGGCCGCATGGGCAAGAAGCTGTACGCGACCGCGTCCTCTCCGCTCGAGGGCGTGCCCGATTGGACGAGCTGAGGCTCTGCCTCGTCACCGACCGTAGCCAGACGCGCGGCCGCGACCTCACGGCGGTCGTGGCCGCGTGCCTCGCCGCGGGGCTGCCCGCGGTGCAGGTCCGGGAGAAGGATCTCCCCGTCGCCGAGCTGGTCCCGCTGTGCCGGCGCCTGCGCGCGCTCCGTCCCGCGCCGTTCCTGATCGTCAACGACCGCGTCGACGTCGCGCTCGCCGTGGGGGCCGACGGCGTCCAGCGCACGCACGCCTCGCTCTCGGTCGAGGACCTGAAGGTCGTGGCGGACAAGCGCCTGAAGGTCGGTGCCTCGGTCCACTCCGCCGACGAAGCGCGCGCGGCCGCCGCGCAGGGCGCCGACTGGATCGTCTTCGGGCCGGTGTACGACACGCCGTCCAAGCGCGCGTACGGCGCCCCGCAGGGTCTGGCGGCCCTGGAGCGCACGGCGCGCGCGCTGACGATCCCGGTGATCGCGATCGGGGGCATCACGCCCGCGCGGGTCCCTGAAGTCCTGGCCGCCGGGGCGCACGGGGTGGCGGCGATCTCGGCGATACTGGCGGCGGACGACCCCGCGGCCCTCACGCGGGCGTTCCTGGAGCGCCTGGCCTGAAAGTCCTCGTCATCGGCGGCGGAATCATCGGGTGCGCCACCGCGCTCGAGCTCGCGAAGGCCGGCTGCGCGGTCACGGTGTTCGAGCGTGCGACGCCGGGCTCCGAAGCGTCCGGCGCGGCGGCGGGGTGGCTGGCGCCGCTCGGCGACTCGGCCGACACGGCGTTCGCCAGGCTCGCGATCGAGAGCTGGCGGCGCTATCCGGAGGTCGTCCGCGAGCTGCGTGAGGCCACGGGGATCGACGTGGAGTACGTCGCGCGCGGCACGATCCATCCGCTCTCGACCGCGGAGGACGTCCGTCACGCGGAGACGCGCGCCCGGCACCCGTGGGCGCGCGAGATGGGGATCGAGGCGTGGGATGCCGGCGACGTGCGGAGCCGCGAGCCGGCGCTGTCGCCGGAGATCCGCGGGGCGATGTTCGTGCGCGGCGACCATTGGGTCAACAACGAGCGCCTCGTGGTGGCGTACGCGCAGGCGGCGGTGGCGGCGGGCGTGGCGATGCTGACGGGCACCGCGGTCTCGCGCGTCCTCGTGGAGGACGGCCACGCGCGCGGCGTCGTCGCGGACGGCGAGCGCTTCGACGCGGACGCGGTGCTGCTGGCGGCGGGCGCGTGGACCGGCGAGCTCGCGGAGTCGTTCGGGGCGCGTCTGCGCGTCGAGCCGCGGCGCGGGCAGATGGTGGCGCTCCGGCACGTGCCCACGGTGCTGAGCCACGCCGTCCACGCCGACGACGTCTATCTGATCCCGCGGCCGTCCGGCGAGCTGCTGATCGGCGCGACGGTCGAGAAGGTCGGCTTCCAGCGCGCGGTCACGGCGCTCGGGATCTCGGGCCTGCTGGCCGCCGGCATCGCGCTCGTCCCGGCCCTCGCCGGCCTGCCGATCAGCCGCACGTGGTACGGCTTCCGGCCGTGGGCGCCGGACAGCCTGCCGATCCTGGGGCCGTGGCCGGGGATCGCCGGCCTCTTCGTGGCGACGGCGCACTACCGCAACGGCATCCTGCTGGCGCCGGTCACCGCGCGGCTGATGGCGGAGTGCATGACGCACGGCCGGCCGTCGATGGACATCAAGGACTTCCTGCCAGACCGTTTCATAAAGGACCGGAAATCATGACGAGAGACGACCTCAAGCGACAGGTGTACGCGGCCATCGACACGCGCGCGGACGAGATCGTGCGGCTGGGCGAGACGATCCGCAGGACGCCGGAGCTCGGCTTCAAGGAGTTCAAGACCGCCAAGCTGGTCGAGGAGACGCTCGCGGGCATCGGGCTCTCGCCGAAGGGCGGCCTGGCCATCACCGGCGTGCGCGCCGACCTGCCCGGGCGGGCGGGCGACGGCCCGACGTTCGCGATGCTCGGCGAGCTCGACGCCCTGGTCGTCGCCGGGCATCCGGAGGCGGATGCGACCACCGGCGCCGCGCACGCCTGCGGCCACAACGCCCAGGTCGCCGGGCTGCTCGGCGCCGCGATGGGCCTGGTCGACACGAAAGCGGCGCAGCACCTCGCGGGCCGGCTCGTGTTCTTCGCGGTGCCGGCCGAGGAGTACGGCGACGTCGAGTGGCGGGTGAGCCAGGCGCGCGCGGGGAGGCTCGAGTTCCTCGGCGGCAAGCCCGAGCTGCTCCGCCTCGGCCACTTCGACGACGTCGACCTCGCGATGATGATCCACGGGACGTCGCGCACGGAGGACGGCAAGGCCGGCGTGCCCGTGTCGAACAACGGGTGCATCGTGAAGACCGTGCGGTACGTCGGCAAGGCGGCGCACGCGGGCGGCGCGCCGCACATGGGCATCAACGCGCTCTACGCGGCGCAGATCGGGCTCATGGGCATCAACGCCGTGCGCGAGACGTTCCGCGACGAGGACACGATCCGCGTGCATCCGATCATCACGCACGGCGGCTCGCAGGTGAACGTGATCCCCGGCGAGGTGCGGCTGGAGACGTACGTGCGCGGGCGCACGGTCGAGGCGATCATGGCCGCCAACACGCGGGTCGATCGCGCGCTCCGCGCGGGCGCGCTCGCGCTCGGCGCGCAGGTCGAGATCGAGACGCTGCCCGGCTACATGCCGATGAGCTGCGACGAGACCATGGCCGGCTACTTCAAGGCGACCATGACCGAGCTCGTGGGCGCCGAGCACTACCGGCAGATCGGGCATCGCACGGGCTCCACGGACATGGGCGACCTGAGCCAGGTGATGCCGATCCTGCATCCCTACATCGGCGGCGCGCGCGGCACGGGCCACGCGGCCGACTACGAGATCGTCGACAAGCCGCTCATGTACCTGGCGCCCGCGAAGGCGCTCGCGTCGATGGCGATCGACCTCATGTACGACGGCGCCGCGGGCGCGCGTGAGGTCTTGAGCAAGGCCAAGCCGCCGATGACGCGCGAGCAGTATCTGGCCTTCCAGCGCTCGGTCGCCAAGCGGGAAACGTTCGACGGCGCCGCCGCGTGAGGACGATGTTCGAGCGCGGGCTTCGCCCGCGCACTTCTCGTTGCTGGGGGGAGGCAGGGAGGAGCATGCCGAAGGCGTGCGACGACCGTCGGAAGGGGGGCGAAGCCCCCCTCCGAGTCTGATGTACGGCAAGAGCGCGATCGACTTTCCGCAGCGCGTCGTCTGCCTGACGGCGGAGACGGCGGAGATCGCGTACCTCGTCGGCGCGGGGGACCGGGTGGTCGGCGTGCCCGGGACCGCGCGCCGGCCGGAGGCCGTCCGTGAGAAGGCGAAGGTGGGCGGCTTCACGACGTTCAAGCTCGACAAGATCCTCGCCCTCGAGCCGGATCTCGTCCTCGCGTTCTCGGACCTGCAGCGCGACGTGGTGCGCGACCTCGTCGGCGCCGGCGTCGGCGTGCTCTGTACGAACCAGCGCTCGTTCGACGAGGTGCTCGGCGCGATCCTGCTGATCGGCGGCGCGCTCGGCCGCGAGGCGGAGGCGCGCGCGATCATCGCCGACATCCGCGACGAACTGCGGCAGGTGCGCGAGTACTCCAGCGTGTGGCCGGATCGCCCGCGCGTCTATTTCGAGGAGTGGCCCGACCCGCCGATCGCGGGCATCCGCTGGGTGTCCGAGCTGATCGAGATCGCGGGCGGGCGCGACGTGTTCGCGGAGCTGCGCGCGCAGCCGGGGGCGAAGGAGCGCGTGGTGTCGCTGGAGGAGGTCGCGCGCCGCGATCCCGAGATCGTGCTCGCGTCGTGGTGCGGCAAGCCGGTCGACGTGCGCGCGATCGCGGCGCGCGCGGGCTGGGAGCGTGTCGCCGCCGTGCGCGCGGGGCAGATCCACGAGCTCGACGGCGCGGACGTGCTGTCGCCCGGTCCGTCGCTCATGCACGGGCTCCGGCGCGTGCACGAGATCATCCAGGCGTACCAGGCGGCGCGCTGAGCGCGTGTCATTTTGCGTCGCGCGGTGTGGCGTGACGGAGCACCCCGCCCACTTCCGGTAGGGGATAGAATCTTTGGTGTAGTCCTTGCCGGAAAAACTTGGGGCATCCAGAGGTGCGCGCTAGTATCGGACCCCGTTCCCACAGGAGCCTGACAGACACCCATGACCGACTCCGCTCTCGTTCGCCCGGAGCATTTCTTTTCGGACCGCTTCAACGTCACCCCGTCGCTCATGGAGACGGTGCTCGGGGGAGCGCTCAAGGGCCGCGTCGACGACGCGGACATCTACCTCGAGTACCGCATCAACGAAGAGCTCGTGCTCGAGGAAGGCTCGGTCAAGAAAGCCTCGCGCCACGTCAGCCAGGGCGCGGGCGTGCGCGCGCAGGCGGGCACGCGCACGGGCTACGCGCACACCGACGACATCTCGTTGAAGAACCTGGAAGAGGCGGCGCGCCAAGCGCGCGCGATCGCCGACCGCGCGACCGCGACCACCGCGCTCGCCACCCAGGGCGCCGGCCGTCCGCACGACCTCTACACGCTCGAAGAGCCGCCGATCCTCACGGACCTCGCGCGCAAGCTCGAGCTGCTCCGCAAGGTCGACGCCGCCGCGCGCGCGGCGGACCCGCGGATCAAGCAGGTGATCGCCTCCGTCGCGAGCGAAGAGGTCGTCACGCTCATCGCCACCGTGACCGGCTGGACCGTCGGCGACGTGCGCCCGCTCACGCGGCTCAACGTCACGACCATCGCGGAGGAGAACGGCAAGCGCGAGATCGGGACGTACGGCGGCGGCGGCCGCGTGCCCTTCGACTTCTTCCTCGCCGACGAGCGGTGGAAGCGCTTCGCGACGGAGTCGGCGCGGCAGGCGACGCTCAAGCTCACCGCGGTCGATGCGCCCGCCGGCACGATGACGGTGGTGCTCGGGCCCGGCTGGCCGGGCATCCTCCTGCACGAAGCGATCGGCCACGGCCTCGAGGGGGACTTCAACCGCAAGGGCGTCTCCGCCTTCGCGGGCCGCATCGGGCAGCAGGTCGCCTCCGAGCTCGTCACGGTGGTGGACGACGGCACGATCCCGAACCGGCGCGGCTCGCTCAACGTCGACGACGAAGGCACGCCGACCGGGCGCACCGTGCTCATCGAGAACGGCGTGCTGCGCGGCTACCTGCAGGACAAGCTCAACTCGCGCCTGATGGGCATGGCGCCGACGGGCAACGGGCGCCGCGAGTCGTACGCGCACCCGCCGCTGCCGCGCATGACCAACACGTTCATGCTCGCCGGACAGGACGACCCCGCGGACGTGCTGAAGTCGGTGAAGCACGGGCTCTACGCGGTCGCGTTCGGCGGGGGCCAGGTCGACATCACGAGCGGCAAGTTCGTGTTCTCCGCGAGCGAGGCCTATCTCATCGAGGACGGCCGCATCGGCGCGCCCGTGAAGGGGGCCACCCTGATCGGCAACGGGCCCGACGCGCTCACGCGCGTGAGCATGGTCGGCGGCGACCTGAAGCTCGACGAAGGCATCGGCACGTGCGGCAAGGACGGGCAGTCGGTGCCCGTGGGCGTGGGGCTTCCCACCATTCGCATCGACGCGATGACGGTGGGCGGGACGGCGGTGTGAGCGCCGACCTCCTCGTCTCCGTCCTCAAGCGCGCCGTCGCGCGCGGGGCCACCGCCGCGGACGGCTTCCTCATCGAGGAGAAGCACTTCAGCGGCATGGTGCGGCTCGGCCAGGTCGACACCGTGAGCCACGCGGACGACCGCCGGCTCTCGCTGCGCGTGTTCGTGGGCCAGGCCTCGGCGGCCGCCTCCACCTCCGACCTCTCGCGCGACTCCCTCGAGCACGTCGTCGACGAGGCGACCGCGCTGGCCCGCATCACCGCGCCCGACCAGTTCGCCGGGCTGCCCGACCCGGGCGCGCTCATCGAGGGGCTGCCCGACCTCGATCTCTCCGATCCGGGCGGCCACGACCTCAGCCCGGAAGAGAAGCTCGCGCTCGCGCAGCGGGCGGAGGCGGCGGCGCTCGCGGAGCATGCGGAGATCACCAACTCCGAGGGCGCGGAGTTCTTCGATCGCCAGGCGCGCTACGCCTACGCGACCTCGCACGGGTTCGCGCGGGAGTACGCGACCTCCAGCTTCGGCATCACGGCCTCGCCCGTCGCCAGCCGCAACGGCGACATGCAGCGCGACTCGTGGTACTCCACCGCGCGCAAGCGGGCGCGCCTCGAAGACCCGGAGACGATCGGCCGCACGGCGGCGCGGCGCGCGGTCCGGCGCCTCGGCGGGCGCAAGGTGAAGACGACGGAAGTGCCGGTCGTCTTCGATCCCGAGAACGCGGCCAGCCTGCTGCGCGCGCTCGCGGGCGCGGCCAGCGGCCCCAGCCTCTACCGCCGCGCCTCGTTCCTGCTCGACCGGCTCGGCACGCGGGTCGCGGCGCCCAGCGTGACGCTGATCGACGACGGCACGCTGCCGGGCGCGCTCGGCTCGCGGCCGTTCGACGGCGAGGGCCTCGCCACGCGCCGCACCGCGCTCGTGCAGGACGGCGTGCTGCAGTCGTACCTGCTCGACACCTACAGCGCGCGCAAGCTCGGCATGACGTCCACGCACCACGCGGTGCGCGACGGCTCCGGCGTGAGCGTGTCCACGACGAACCTCATGCTGCAGCCCGGGACGGCGAGTCCTCGGGAATTGATCGCCTCCGTGAAGAACGGCTTCTACGTCACCGAGCTGATCGGCTTCGGCGTCAACGGCGTCACCGGCGACTACTCGCGCGGCGCCGCGGGCCTCTGGATCGAGAACGGCGAGCTCGCGTACCCGGTGGAAGAGGTCACGGTCGCCGGCAACCTGCTCGCGATGTTCGCGGCGGTGGAGGGCATCGGCAACGACCTCGTCCTCCGCGACCGCACGGTATCGCCCACGCTGCTCATCGGCCGCATGGTCGTCGCGGGCAATTGAACCGGGAAGGGGACCCGCTCCGGATGATGATCGACACGCATTGCCACCTGCACGACCCCGCGTACGCGGACCTCGGCGAGACGCTGCGCGTCTCCCTCACGCACGACGTCTGGGGCGTGATCGCCGTCGGCGTCGACGCGGCCACCAACGAGCGCACGCTCGCGGCGGCGACCGCGTTTCCGAAGGCCGTGTGGCCGTGCCTCGGCTTCCATCCGGACAAGCCGGAGCTGGACGAGACGGAGTTCGAGCGCGTGATCGCGCAGCTGCACGAGCACCACGCGCGGCTGGTCGCGCTCGGCGAGGTCGGCCTGCCGTGGTACTCGCTCGACGGGCGCCCCGACGCCGCCGCCCTCATGACGCGCGGCAAGCTGCGCCTCGACCATCTGCTCGACGTGGCCGTGCGCTACGACCTGCCCGTCGCGCTGCACGCCCCGCACGGCGCGGCGGTCGGCGCGTTCGAAGCGCTCAAGCGCCACGGCCTCGAGCGCGCGGTGTTCCACTGGCACAAGGCGCCCCCGGAGGTCACCCGGGCGATCGTCGACGCCGGCTACCTCGTGTCCGTGGGGCCGGAGGTGGTCTACCGCGAGCGCGACCGCGAGCTGGTCGCCGCGGTCGACCTCGAGTCGCTGCTGGTGGAGACCGACGGGCCGTGGCCGTATCGCGGCGAGTTCGAGGGCATGGCGTCCGGTCCGTGGCTGGCCAGCCGCGTCGCCGAGGAAGTCGCGAAGATCAAGCGGCTGCCCGTGGACGACGTGATGTTCCAGCTCTCCGCGAACGCCTGCCGCCTGTTCGATCTCATGTGGGCGTGACCCCCGGGCTCGAGCGCCACGGCGTCGACGTTCCCGGCGGGCGCGTGGCGCTCGCGCTCCATCTCCCCGCTGGCTCCGCGCGCGTGCCCTGCGTGCTCGCCTGCCACGGCCTGGGCGCCTCGAAGGACAGCGAGAAATACCTGCTGCTGGGCGAGACGCTGCCCGCCGCCGGCATCGCGCTCGCGCGCTTCGACTTCCGCGGGTGCGGCGAGTCGACCGGCGCCGAGGACGAGACGACGATCGCCACGCGGATCGAGGACGCGGAGTGCGTGCTCGCGATGCTGGCGGGTCATCCGCGGCTCACCGGTGCGTTCGGCCTGCTGGGCTCGAGCATGGGCGGCTTCGTCGCGCTCCACCTCGCGGCGCGGCGCGGCGACGGCACCCCGGTCACGACGTGGAACGCGCCGGGCGATCTGTTCGACCTCGCCAACGAGGAGCGCGCCGACACGCACGGCATCGGCGTGCCGTTCTTCATGGAGCTCGCGTCGCACCAGTACGACACGACGCCGTCCGGCGTGCCGCGTCACCTCGTGATCCACGGGGACGCCGACGACGTGGTGCCCGTGGACCACGGCGTGGTGCTGCACGCGCGCGCCGCCGAGCCGTGCGACCTCGTGATCATTCCCGGCGCGGATCACCGCATCACCGATCCCGCGCACCGTCGCCAGGCCGTGGAGCTGAGCCTCGCCTGGTTCCAGAAGTACCTCCAGGGAGCCGACCGATGACCAACGACGCCGTCGTGCACGACCGCCTCGTCGACGATTTCCTCGCGCTGGTGCGCATCTCGAGCCCCTCGCGGCGCGAGCGGGAGGTGGCGCGCTGGCTCACCGGCACGCTCGAAGGCATGGGCGTGCGCGTCGACGTCGACGACGCGGGCGCGCGCATCGGCGGCGACACGGGCAACCTGCTCGCGCAGTTCCCGGGGACCGCGCCGGACGCGCCGCCGCTGCTCCTGTGCGCGCACATGGACACCGTGGTGCCGTGCGAGAAGATCACGCCCGTCCGCCACGGCGACGTGATCCGCACCGACGGCACCAGCGTGCTCGGCGGGGACGACAAGGCCGGCATCGCGGCGATCCTGGAGGCGGTGCGCGTCGTGCGCGAGCGCGGGATCCCGCACGGCCCGATCGACGTGCTCTTCACCGTGTGCGAGGAGCAGGGCCTCATCGGCGCCAAGCACTTCGACGTCGGCCGCCTGCGCGCGCGCGCTGGCGTGGTGCTCGACTGCGACGGCGTCGACGAGCTGATCCTCCAGGGCCCCGCGGCCAATCGCCTGCGCTTCACCGTGCACGGCCTCGAAGCGCACGCGGGGCTGGCGCCGGAGGAGGGCATCAGCGCGATCAAGATCGCGGGGCAGGCCATCGCCGGGATGACGCTGGGCCGCATCGACGAGGAGACCACCGCGAACCTCGGCGTGATCGAGGGCGGGCTCGCGGGCAACATCGTGCCGAACCGCGTGGTCGTGCGCGGCGAGACGCGCAGCCGCAGCGACGCGAAGCTCGCCGCGCAGACGCGCCACATGGTGGAGTGCTTCGAGCACGCGGTGCGCGGCCATCGCGTGACGGTCGCGGGCAAGGAGCACGTCGCGCGCGTGGAGGCGAAGGTCGACCGCGACTACGATCCGCTCAACGTGGCGCCCGACAGCGGCATCGCGCGGCTGGTCCGCCGGGCGGTGGAGGGGCGGCGTCGCACGCTCACGGTGCGGCCGACGGGCGTCGGCTGCGACGCGAACGTCTTCAACGGGCGCCACGGCCTCGAGATCGCCAACCTCGGCTGCGGCATGCGGCAGATCCACACGGTGAACGAGTGGATCGACGTCAACGACCTCGTCGCCACCGCCACGACGCTGGTCGAGATGCTCCGCCTCAACACCGCGCGTTAGCTACACGGCATAGGGCGAGACCGCCGCCGCCACCGACGCCGGGTCCGGCTCCGGCGCGTACCCGTAGATCTCGGGCTCCACCGCCAGCAACGGCGCCAGCTCCGGCAGCACGGCGTCCACGCTGAACGGCGTCGCGTGCCCGCTCTCGAGGAGCGCGCTCGCCTGGATGCCCGTCAGGAGCATCGTGATGCCCGGCTGCTCGGCGGAGCGCGCGAGCAGCAGATAGGGGGGCTGGTAGAGGCTCAGCGCGCGCTCCGCGAAGTGCGCGAGCGTTGCGACCACCGCGGCCTCCCGCCCGAGCCGCGCCGCGAAGAGCACCAGGCGGAGCGCGGAGGCGTGGAGGGGCACGCGCCGGAACTCGCGCACGACGATCAGCGTGTGATCGCCGGGCGCCATCGCTTCCGGCACGCCCGGCTCGCGCAGCGTGTACTCCGCGTAGCGCTCCGGGTGCTCGGCGCTGCGGAAGCGCGAGCGCGCGTGGACCTGCGCGTCGAGGTCGAAGAGTCGGTCCCCCTGGTGCGGCGGCGTGCCGCGGCGTGCGTCGACGGGGGTGCGATGGAGCCGGAGACCGCGAACCCAGGCGGAACGTTTGTGTTGCACGGGCCAGCGCAGAGCAACCGACGTGCCGCAGCGGGCGGTCGCGTGAACCACGCAACGACGGCCACATACGCGCGTGCGCGTTCTTGCAAGCTCATCGGCTCGACACCCACGTCAGGGCAGTGACGGACAGCGGGGGCTTGTAAGAAGCGCACGGCCGCGTCCCCGGCGCGGCGCCCACAGGGCCTCGTGTGAAAAAAATTACCCTGCGACGCGGGTTTACGGCGCACCCCCATTTGACCCGGTGCTACGATGAGCCCGATGCCGGTCGTCGACGCAGACGTTCTGTTTCGTCTCGCCAACGCGGTCCTCGCGACGGCGTCTCTCGCGATCGCCGGGCTCATCGTCGTGTCCATCACCCGGCGGCGCTCGCGCAACCTGGAGCCGCTCGGCCTCGCGTTCCTCGCGGTCTTTCTCGCGGTCGGCCTGCGCTCCGCGGTGCGCGCCATCTCGGGCGGGCCGCCCGACGGCACCGAGTACGTCGGCCTCTATCTCGCGGTCGACTGGCTCGGCGCGATCGCCGCGGTGACGTTCCTCGCGCTGCACCGGCGCTACGGGATCTTCATCGAGAGCGCCACGATCGTCAGCGAGTACGAGCACGAGTTCGCGGAGAAGGAGCGCGAGGCGCGCTCGCTCGCGCAGATCAACGAAGAGCTGCGCCGCCTCGACGAGCTCAAGTCGGAGTTCCTCGCCATGGTGAGCCACGAGCTCCGCACGCCGCTCACCGCGATCGTGGGCTACAGCCGGCTGCTGATTCGCCAGGTCCACGGGCCGCTCAACGCGAAGCAGACCGAGCACCAGGAGGCGATCTTCCGCAGCGCGCAGCGGCTCACGGACCTGATCAACGAGCTGCTCGACGTCTCGCGCCTGGAGTCCGGGCGCGTGGAGCTCACGCCGCACCCGACCGACGCGCGCCTGATGGTGGATCAGGCCATCGCGGTCGTCGCGGTCGCCGCGCAGGCCAAGCGCATCACGATCGTCAATGCGCTCACGGCGGAGACGCCGGCGGTGCAGGCCGATCCCGAGCGCCTGCAGCAGATCCTCGTGAACCTCCTGTCGAACGCGGTGAAGTTCACGCCCGACGGCGGCGAGGTCACGGTGTCGGCGGGACCGCACAAGGACCAGGTGTGGCTGGCCGTCCAGGACACCGGCGTCGGGATCCCGCGCGACGAGCTCGCGCGCATCTGGGATCCGTTCTATCAGGTCGAGTCCACGCTGCGCCGGCGGCACGGCGGCTCGGGCCTCGGCCTGACGATCGTGCGGCGCCTCGTCGAGCTGCACGGCGGCCTCGTCCGCGCCGAGAGCGAGGGCGAGAACCGCGGCAGCCGCTTCACGTTCACGCTGCCGGTGGCGACCGAGCCGGCGGTGGCGGAGCAGGCGGCGCCGCGTGAGGCGGGCATCGACCGCGTGCTGGCCGGCCGTCGCGTGCTCGTCGTCGAGGACGAGCGCGACAACCAGAACCTCATGCGGGCGGTCGTCGAAGACCTCCTCGGCGGGGAGGTGAGCGTCTCCGCGGACGGCGAGCGCGCGGTGTTCGAGGCCGTCGAGAGTCCGCCCGCCCTGATCCTCCTCGATCTCATGCTCCCGTCGCTGAGCGGGTGGGAAGTCGCGCGGCGCCTGCGGCAGAACCAGCGCACCAAGGCCGTGCCGATCATCGCGGTCACCGCGCTCGCGCGGCCGCAGGAGCGCGAGTCGGCGCTGCACGCCGGCTGCGACGCCTATCTCTCGAAGCCGTTCTCCCCGGACGATCTCGCCCGGCTGATCGCCGCCACCCTGGCCCGCCAGGGCGTGGGCGCCCGGTGAGTCTCGAAGCCGCGCGCATCCTCGTCGTCGAGGACAACCGCGACACGGCCGCGCTCCTGCGCGACCTGCTCGAAGCCGAGGGCTACGCGGTCGAGGCCGCGGTGACCGGCGAGCAGGCGCTCGCGCAGCTCGAGCAGAACCCCGACGTCGACCTGCTCGTGCTGGACCTGATGCTGCCCGGCATGAGCGGCTACGAGGTGATCGAGCGCCTGCGCGCGCACTCCGAGCTCGCGAGCGTGCCGGTGCTCGTGCTGAGCGCGCTGAGCTCGACGTCCGCGCGCATCCGCGGCCTGCGCGACGGCGCCGACGACTACATGACGAAGCCGTTCCTCCCGGAGGAGCTGCTCGCGCGCACGCGCACGCTGGTCACGAGCCGCCTCCTCGAGCGCCGCACGCGCGAGCTGCAGGCGCTGGGGCAGATCGCGCAGGCCAGCCTCACCGCGGTCAGCGCCGACGTCCTGCTGCAGCGCATCGTCGAGATCACCGCGGACGTGTTCGGCGCCGACGTCGCGGTGCTCTTCCTGAGCGACGAGTCGCGGCACGCCCTGCGCGCGCGCGCGGCGGTGGGGACCGACACGCCGCTGGCCGAGCTGGCGATGTCCGCGACGGAGGGCGTCGGCCACCAGGCCATCAGCACCGGCGAGCCGGTGCTCATCGAGGACGGCGCCGCGCAGGATCCGCGCGTGACGGACCCCGCGGTGCGCGCGCTCGGCATCCGCTCCCTGATCGTGGCCCCGCTCATCGTCGGCGGCACCGCCGTCGGCGTCCTGGAAGTCGGGCGCAAGGGGCGGCGCCTCGACCCGCGCGCCGACCGGCTGCTGCGCATCGTCGCCGATCGCGTCGCGGTCGCGCTCGAGCACGCGCGGCTCGAAGGCGAGGCGCGCGAGCTCGCCGACGTGGTGCGGCGCATCGGTGAGGGGGTCGTCGTCGCGGACCCGGACAGCCGCATCTCGTTCGCGAACCCCGCGTTCGCGGACATGGTGGGCGTGCCGGCCGAGACCCTGCGCGGCCGCCGCTGGACCGAGTTCCTCGCGGGCACGCAGGACACCGCGGCGCTGACCGAGCGCATGCGCCAGCCGTCGTTCGAGGGCGAAGTGCTGCTCATCACGCGCACCGGCGAGCCGCGGCCCGTGCTGGTGAGCCTCTCGACGGTGCCGCGCGCGAACGGGAAGGTCGAGCGCATCGGGGTCTTCCGCGACATCAGCCGCGAGCACGAGCTGCGCTTCCGCGTCATCCGCGAGCAGAAGTTCCGGACGCTCGGCTCCCTGGCGGCGGGCGTGGCGCACAACATCAACAACCGGCTCACGCCGGTGCTCGGGTGGACCGAGATGCTGCTGGAGCGGCTGGCGGCGGGGGAGACGCTCGACCACGCCGAGCTGACCCACGCGCTGACCGTCATCAACCAGGGCGCGTCCGACAGCGTGGGAACCGTGCGGCGGCTGCAGGAGTACGCGCGGCCCGGCCGCGTGAAGGGCCCCGAGGCCGTCCAGCTCCGCGACGTCCTCGAGCACCTGCTCGCCCTCACGCGCCCGCAGTGGGACAACGAGGCGGCGCGCCGCGGGATCCGCTACGAGATCGACCTCAAGATCGAGCCGGCGCCGGCGATCCTCGCGGTCGCGAGCGAGATCCGCGAGGCGATCCTCAACATCCTCGAGAACGCGCTGGCGGCGATGGCGCGCGGGGGCCGCCTCACGCTGCACGTGCGCGGCGTGGGCGAGCTCGCGATCCTCTCCATCACCGACACGGGCAAGGGGATGAGCGAGGAGGTCAGGCGCCTCGTGTTCGAGCCGTTCTTCACCACGCGCGCGGCCGAGGGGGGCTCGGGGCTCGGGCTCGCGCTCGCGCAGGAGATCGTGCAGCGCTACGGGGGGACCATCGCGCTCGAGAGCGCGGAGGGCGTGGGCACGACGTTCACGCTGTCGTTCCCGGCGATCACCGCCGAGCCGCAGGGGGCGGCCGTGTTCCTGCCGTCGCTCGATCCGCTCAAGGTGCTCGTCGTCGACGACGAGCCGGAGGTGCTCGACCTCGTGCGCGCGATGCTGACCTACGGCGGCCACGCGGTCGTCAGCGCCGCGTCCGGACGCGAGGCCCTCGAGCTCGCGCAGCGCGAGCGGATCGACCTCGTCGTCACGGACCTCGGCATGCCGGGCATGACCGGGCTCGTGCTCGCCGAAGAGCTGCGGCGGCAGCGCGCCATCCCGATCATCCTGCTCACCGGGTGGGCCGACGACCTCGACCCCGCGCAGATGCCGCACGTCGACGCCGTCGTCGCCAAGCCCCTCACGCGGGAGCGGCTCTTCGGGGCCATGGCGCGCGCGGTGCCCGAGCGCGTGCGTCCCTCGTAGCGTCGTCGTCGCGGTCGTTCGCTCGCGGGTGGGGGCGGCGCGGCGGGCGCGGCGGGGTCGGGGGCGCAGACCCCTGACCGTTCGCGCGCGTTCTGACCTACTCCGCATTTCCTCTTCACTCGGTGCGTGGAGTCTCTCGTGTGCGGGGAACAGGTCTGCCGCCCCCGACCCCGCCGCGCCGCCCCCACCCGCGAGCGGCGGCCGGGACCCCGGGCGGCACGGACGCACGCGACGAGCACCACGCGCGAATCGCTTCGCTCCGCGCTACGAGGAAAGGAACACGATCAGGACGGCTAGCGCAATTCTGTAGATCACGAACGGCGTGAGGGAGCGGCGGCGGAGGTAGCCCACCAGGAACGCGACGGCGAGCCAGCCGCTCAGGAACGACGCCAGCATCGCGGCCATGAGTGGGCCCTGGTCGGACGACGGGATGCCCGTCTTCATCAGGTGCAGGAGCTTGTACGAGCCGGCGGCGGCCGTGATCGGGATGCCGAGCAGGAACGAGAAGCGCGCCGCCGTCGCCCGGTCCAGCCCGCTCAGGAGCCCGGCCGTGATCGTGACGCCGGAGCGCGAGGTGCCCGGGATGAGCGCGATCGCCTGCGCGATTCCCACCGTCAGCCCCGTGCGCCATCCCACACCCTCCAGCGGGTCGTCGGCCGAGTCCTTCGCCGGCGGCGCGTGCCGGTCCGCGAGCCACATCACGAGGCCCCAGAAGACCAGCGTCGCCGCGATCAGGAGCGGGCTGCGCAGCGCCTCGATCGCTGTGCCGAAGACCACGCCCGCCAGGCCGGCGGGGACCGTGGCGGCGATCAGAATCAGCGTGAGACGGCGCGAGAGCTTGCCCGTCGCGATCTCCCAGAGCTCGCGCCGGAAGTACGCGATCAGCGCCGCCATGGTGCCGATGTGCATGACCGCGTCGAAGCCCTGGCCCTGATCGGGCCAGCCGAAGACGTGCGGGACGAGAATCAGATGGCCCGAGGACGAGACGGGCAGGAACTCCGTGAGGCCCTGGACGATGCCGAGGACGATCGCCTGGAGGTAGCTCACGCGACGATGTCTTCGCCGCCGTCGACCCCGATCACGTTGCCGGTCATCCAGTACGTATCGGGGTGCGACAGCACGACGATCGCGCGCGCGACGTCCTCGGGGGTCGTCAGGCGGCCGCTCGGGTTGTCGCGCCGCGCGTTCGCCTCCAGCCGGTCGTAGCCGGGGATCTTCTGCGCGGCGGGGGTCGCGGTGACGCCCGCGCGGATCGCGTTCACCGTGATGGCGCGCGGCGCGAGCTCCATCGCGAGCTGGCGCACGTGCGATTCCAGCGCCGCCTTCGCGGCCGAGACGGCGCCGTACGCGGGCAGCACGCGGCGCCCCCCCGTGGAGGTCATGGCGTAGACCCGCCCGCCGCCGGTCATGAGCCCGCGCGCGACGACGTCCTGCGTCCAGTAGACGAGGCTGTGCGCCATGACGTCCACGGTCATGCCCATCTGCGCGGGCGTGGTGGCGTCCTGCATCGGCTCCGCGAAGAACGGCCGCAGCGTGCCGAACGCGAGGGAATGCACGAGCACGCGCACGCGGCCCGCGTGCCCGCGCGCGGCGAGCGCGGCCTCCATCGCGGAGACCGTCTCGGCCCGGCGGTCGGCATCCGCCGCGTTCACGTTGAAGAACTGTGCCTCGCGGCCGGCGGCGCGCACGTCTCCCGCCACGCGCTCGGCGTTCGGGAGCGTGGCCTTCCGATCGAGGTGCACGCCGAAGACGTCGAGCCCCGCGCGCGCCAGCGCCACGCTGATGGCGCCGCCGAAGCCTGAAGAGGCGCCCAGGACGAGGGCCCAGCCCTCGAGGCGGATCGGATCGGCGGGCAGGGGCACGGCTCCATAGTAACCTTGGCAGCGGGGGGCCCCACAACTGGAGGACCCCCCGCAGCCCCCCCACACGTATATGAACGTCGAAGGTTTCCTGACCGACTGCAGGGCCGAATGGTCCGCGTTCGACCATCCGGCCGCGCTCGCGCGCGCGCCGCATCCGCGCGACCGCTCGCTGCGGCCGCTGCTCGCCGCGATCCCGGGCATGGCCACGGAGAACAAGCTCATGTTGCTCAACCGCGCGGTCCGGCACCTCGGGCCCGGCGAGATCTACGTGGAGATCGGCTGCTGGCACGGCCTCTCGCTCGCCGGCGCGGTCTTCGGTCACCCGCAGGCGCCGGTCTACGCCTGCGACGACTTCTCCGAGTTCGGTGGCCCGCGCGCGGCGCTCGCGGAAACGCTCGCGCGGTGGAGCGCGCCGGGACAGGTGCGCTTCCACGACATGGACTTCCGGCGCTTCCTCGCGACGGCGCCGTGGGCCCCGGCGCGCGTCGGCGTCTATTTCTACGACGGCGCGCACGACTTCGACGATCAGTTCGCCGCGCTGCAGGCGATGCTGCCGCACCTGGCGCCCGAGGCGCTCGTCGTCGTGGACGACACGAGCTGGCGGCACGTGCGCGCCGCCAACGCGCTGTTCGCGCGGCACGTCCCGGGGTTCGAGCTCCTGCGCGACGTGCGCACGCCCACCTCGGTCTCGCCGGCGTGGTGGAACGGCGTCCAGGTCTACCGCTGGCGCGGCCGGCCCGGCACGACGCTCGCGACGCCGGCCGGCTACGCGGCGCGGCGGCGCTGGTGGGACGGCGCCT
>Ga0194121_10002634_pt1 | contig 28300 bp, 24 predicted proteins | sample TA2MahCa50mmetaG_FD_148609 | JGI IMG/M metagenome (GOLD analysis project Ga0194121, IMG submission 148609) | Freshwater microbial communities from Lake Tanganyika, Tanzania - TA2015020 Mahale Deep Cast 50m | ecosystem: Environmental > Aquatic > Freshwater > Lake | place: Tanzania: Lake...
CGTGAGGGGGGTGGGGGGGGGGGGGGGGGGGGGGGGGGGGGGGGGGGGGGGGGGGGGGGGGGGGGGGGGGGGGGGGGGGGGGGGTCGCCGGGCGGGTCGCTCGGGCCGCGGAGGTACGATCCGCGCGTGCCGGGGAGCAAGGGAGCGCGGGTGACGCCCGACCAGATGGTCGTGTGGCGGCGGTTCCTCGAGGTCCACGCCGTGGTGGTGGGTGCGCTGGAGGCCGAGCTCGACGAGGCGCGGGAGCTGCCCCTCGCCTGGTACGACGTGCTGGTCTCGCTCCAGGAGGCGCCCGGCCACCGGCTGCGGATGCAGGACCTCGCCCGGCGGGTGCTCTTCAGCCGCTCGGGGCTCACCCGCCTGGTCGACCGGATGGTCGACGCCGGCTACGTGGAGCGGGAGCGCTGCGAGGACGACCGGCGGGGCACCTTCGCGGTGCTCACGCCGGCGGGGGCCGCGTGCCTCCGGGCGGCGAGCGGCATCCACCTGCGCGGCGTGCGCGACCACTTCGTGCGCCACCTCGCCGCCGACGACGTCGCCGCGATGGCCACGGCCCTCGGCCGGATCCTCGCCGCCGAGACCGGACCCGAGCCGGGGGACGGCTGAGCGTGGCGGGGCCGTTGGGAGGGTCTGGGGAGCGTCCCCCCGGCCCGCTCACGGGTCGCGTCGTGCTGGTGACGGGCGGCAACAGCGGGATCGGGCTCGGGATCGCGCGGGCCTGTGCCGAGGCCGGCGCCGACGTCGCGATCTGGGGAACCGACGAGGCGAAGAACGCGCGGGCGCGTGCCGAGCTGGAGGTGATCGGCACCCGCGTGCTCGCGCAGCGGTGCGACGTGGGCGACGAGCCGCAGGTCGTCGAGACGTTCGCGGCGGCCGTCGACGAGCTGGGCAAGATCGACTGCCTGTTCGCGAACGCCGGCGTGGGCGCGTCGTCCCCGTTCGTCGACATGACGCTCGAGGAGTGGCGCGCGGTGATGCGGGTGAACCTCGACGGGGCGTTCCTGTCGCTGCGCGAAGCCGCCCGGCACATGGTGGCGCGGGGCGAGGGCGGCTCGCTGGTCGGCATGTCGTCGACGTCGGCGATCCACGGCGCCCCGCGGCTGCAGCACTACGCGGCGTCGAAGACGGCGATGCTCGCGATCATGCGGGGGCTCGCGGTGGAGCTGGCCCGGTACCGCATCCGCTGCAACTCGATGCTCCCGGGCTGGACCACGACCCCCATGAACGAGCCCGGGCGACGGAGCGAGAAGTTCGTCCGGAACACCACCGAGCGGACGCCCGTGCGGCGGTGGGCCGATCCCTCCGACATGGGTCCGGCCGCGGTGTTCCTGGCCGATCCCACCTACCTCTTCCACACCGGCGACGAGCTCGTCGTCGACGGGGGCTACACCCGGTACTGAGCACCCGCCCCGGATCTCGAGCGACCGTCAGGGGAGGTAGTCGAGGTAGATGACCCAATAGGTGCACACCGCCATCCCCACGACGCTGGCGGCGAAGGCGGTGCGGACCGCCCAGGGGGGCCAGCGGCGGAGGATGTCGCCGGCGGCCACGAACGGCGGGAACGTCTCGCCGGCGTAGCGTCCGAGACCGACCATCCCGGTGAAGAAGGGCAGCACCAGGAACAGGCCGGTGAGCACCAGCCACGCCTTCGGCAGCTTCCGCCACACGACGATCACCGCGGCCGCGGCGGCCAGGGCCAGGAGCACGTGGGGGATCGCGATCTTCCGGTCGCGCAGCGCGAAGTCGACCAGCGTGATCTCGGGCCAGCCGTCCTTGGCCTTGAAGAAGGTCAGCGCGTCGTCGGTCTTCTGCAGGTTGTAGAGGCACCACGCGCCGAAGGCGACGAGCGACGGCCCGCACACGACGAGCACCCGCTTGAGCCGCCAGCCGACGGCGAACGCGAGCGCCACTGCGACGAGGAACCCGTTGGGTCGCACCATCACCGCCGCGAGCGCGGCGGCCGCGGCGGCGACGTCGCGCCGGTCCTCGACGAAGTCGAACGCCCACACGCTGCCGGCGAAGATGATCGCCGACGGGTACACCATCGAGAACATGATCGACGCGGGGAACAGCGCGATGGCCCAGACGGCGAGGGTCGACGCCCGGTCGTCGAAGTGGCGGCGGGCGATGCGGTAGAGGCCGGCGAGGCCGAGGAGGAACGCGACGTGGTTGACCGCGACCCCGACGAGGGCCTCCGACGGGCCGAACCAGTGACCGACCCGGATGATGGCGGGCAGCAGGGGGAAGAACGGCCACGGTGACTCGGTCCCGGGCACGTAGGACTGGGCGTAGCCGTTCCGGGCGATCCCGATGTACCAGGCGCCGTCCCACTTCGCGAAGCCCGCGAACAGCGGCGTCTCCGCGATGCCCCGTGTGGCCGCGGGACGGGCGACCGCCATCACCAGGATCAGTGCGTCGGCGATGAGCCGGGAGACCACGAACGGGAGGACGACCGCCCGCCACGGGAACAGCCGTCGCGGCGCCTGGACCTCCATCGGGGCGACCTTAGACCTCGGGCTATCGTCCCGGCCGCATGTCCGACACCGACGCAACGACGTTCCCCGGACCCGCGGCGGGCCCCGCCGGCGAGGACGCCGGCGCGGCGCACGTGGTCTTCCTCTGCACCGGCAACGCCGCCCGGTCGGTGATGGCCGGTGCCATCCTCGCGGCCCACGTCGACGCGGCCGAGGTCGTCGACGTCCGCATCACCACCGCGGGCACCCACGTGGTCGAGGGGATGCCGATGAGCTGGCGGACGCGTGACGCGCTCAAGGGAGTCGACGTCACCCCGCCCCAGCACCGCAGCCTGCAGCTGCGCGAGGCGCACGCCGACGACGCCGACCTGGTCGTGTGCCTCGCCCGTGAGCACGTGGAGTACGTGCGGCGCACCCATCCCGAGGCCGCGGCGCGCACCGCCACCCTGCGGCGCCTCGTGCGTGATCTCCACCCGGGTGCCGCGCCGCTCCCCGAGCGCGTCGCCGCGCTCGACCTCGGCGCCGTGCCGCTCGAGAGCTGGGAGGACGTCGACGACCCCGCGGGCGGCGAGCTCGACGTGTTCGAGGCCTGCGCCCGCGAGATCCGCGACCTGGTCGCGGCCCTGGCCCGGGCCCTGGCCGACCCGGAGCCGGGCGCGGCCACCAGGGAGCCGACGTGAACCGCCTGCCGTACCCGTCCGACCTCCCCGACGACGTCCGCGAGGTCGAGGCGACCCTCCTCGGCCCGGGGGGCATGTTCGAGATCGTCGAGGAAGAGGTCCACGGCACCCCGATCCAGGTGGTGAAGAACCGGCCCCGTTCGCTGCGCGAGCTCCTCGTGGGCTCCATCGCCCAGGGTGACAAGGAGTACATGGCGTTCACGGGCGACGCCGTGCACTACCGGCGGTTCACCTATGCCGAGCACGCCCGTCTCGTCGCGTCGACCGCCGCCGTCCTCCGTGACGAGTACGGCGTCGGCCCCGGTGACCGGGTCGCGATCCTCGGGGCGAACTCCCCGGAGTGGATCGTCACGTTCTGGGCGACGACCGCGCTCGGAGCGATCGCGGTCGGGCTCAACGGCTGGTGGACCGAGCCGGAGATCCGCTACGGCGTCGACGACTGCGCGCCGAAGGTGCTCGTCGGCGACGCGAAGCGCCTGGCGCGCCTGGGTGACCGCGACGCGGGCGTCCCGACCGTCGTGATGGAAGAGGGCTTCGACGCACTGTGGCACGCGCACACCGACCTCGACCTGCCCGAACAGCCCATCGGCGAGGACGACGGCGCGGTGATCCTCTACACGAGCGGCACCACCGGACGGCCGAAGGGCGCGATCAACACGCACCGCAACGTCATCGCGTTCATCATGTCGAGCTTCATCAGCGGTGCCCGGTCGATGATGCTCGCGCCACCCCGCCCGCCCGAAGCGCCGGAGCCGCTTCCGCCGTGCTCGCTGGTGACCAGCCCGCTCTTCCACGTGTCGGGCCTGCACGCGGCCGCGGTCATGGCGGCGGCGGTGGGCATGCGCACGGTCTGGCTCACCGGGAAGTTCGACCCCGCCGTCGCCCTCGAGGTCATCGAGACGGAGCGGGTCACCGCCTGGGGCTTCATGGCGACCCTCCTGAACCGGCTGATCAACCATCCCACCGTCGCCGACCACGACCTGTCATCGCTCTCGAACATCGGTGGAGGCGGCTCGCCGATCCCACCGGCGCTCCAGGAGCGCACGAAGCAGCTGTTCCCGCACCTCCGCAAGACGATGTCGATCGGCTACGGGTCCACCGAGACCGCGGCCATGCTCACCTCGAACACCGGCGCCGAGTACGACGCCCATCCCGACTCCGTGGGGCGTCCGAACGCGTGCGTGGAGATCGACATCCGCGACGAGCTCGGCCACTCGCTGCCCCTCGGCGAGGAGGGCGAGGTCTGCACGCGGGGTCCGATGATCATGCCCGGGTACTGGAACCGTCCCGAGGCCACCGCCGAGGCGTTCTGGCCCGATCGCTGGTACCGCATGGGCGACGTCGGCCGGATCGTCGACGGTCGGCTCTACCTCGCGTCGCGCAAGCGCGACCTCATCTTCCGGGGTGGGGAGAACGTCTACCCGGTGGAGATCGAGCACCGCCTCGAGGAGCACCCCGACGTCCTCGAGGCGGCCATCGTGGGGGTCGACCATCCCGACCTCGGGCAGGAGGTGAAGGCGTACGTCGTGCCGCTCCCGGGCGCGACGGTGACCGACGCCGACCTCGCGGCCTGGGTGGGCGACGCGCTGGCGTACTACAAGGTCCCCACGATCTGGGAGCTGCGGGCGGAGGCGCTGCCGCGCACCGCGACCGGGAAGATCGTGAAGAACGCGCTCGACGACGCGTCGCTGCACACCCAGCAGGAAGCGGACTGAGCGGTCGACGCGGCCGTTCCGGCGGTCTGCCCGACTCCGGAGTGGGGGAACGGATCTGATATACCGTCAGATCACTCGGCCGATTCGGGGGGAGCAACCGGGTGTCGACGATCGAGCAGGCGCCCGCGGGCGCCCCGAACACCGATGACGACGCCGTCCCCGCGCTCGCACTCGAGCGCGTGGGTGTGCGCTTCGGCGGCATCCGGGCGCTCCACGACGTGTCCTTCTCGGTGCGCCCCGGCGAGGTGCTGGGGCTGATCGGCCCCAACGGCGCCGGCAAGACCACCCTGTTCGATGCCGTCTCCGGCGTGCGCGTCCCCGACGAGGGGCGGGTGTTCCTCGGTGGCACGGACATGACCCGGGCCAACGCCGTCGCCCGGGCCCGGTGGGGGTTGCGCCGCACGTTCCAGCGCGTGCAGACCTTCGGGTGGCTGACCGTCGAGGACAACGTGCTCACCGCGCTCGAATGGGAGGGCGGCGGCGGCGGGATGCTCGCCGACCTCGTCGCCTTCCCCACCCGGCGCCGGCGCGAGAAGCGTCGCCGCGAGACGGTCGGCGCCGTCCTGGAGGAGTGCGGCCTGGCCGCGGTGCGTGACGAGTCGGCCGGGTCGCTGCCGATCGGGCTCGCCCGCATGGTGGAGGTCGCCCGGGCGATCGCGGCCGACCCCAAGGTCCTGATGCTCGACGAGCCCTCCTCGGGGCTCGACGAGGCCGAGGCGCAGCGGCTGGGCGAGCGCATCCAGGCGCTGAAGGCCGGCGGCGAGTGCGCCGTGGTGCTCGTGGAGCACGACGTAGGCTTCGTCATGGAGCACTGCGACCGCATCGTCGTGCTCGACCTCGGCGAGGTGCTGGCCACGGGACCCCCCGCGGAGATCCAGCAGAACGCCGCCGTGCGTGCCGCCTACCTCGGCGACGCGTGACCACATCCGCACCACCCACCGTTCCAAGTCCACATCAACCATCAAGGGGGAGTCAGTGAAACGAACCTCGAAGATGCTCGTCACCGCGGTCGCGGCTGCGGCGGTGGCCCTCGGGTCGCTCGCGGCGTCCGGCTCGGCCGGCGCGCAGAGCAGCGCCCGCGGTGTCACCGACAGCTCGATCAAGGTGAGCGGTCTCGGCCACAGCGCGTTCTACGAGGAGGCCGGCAAGGCGGCCAAGGCCCGCTTCGACCTCGCCAACAAGAACAACGAGATCCCGGGCGGCCGCAAGATCGACTACATCGGGTTCACCGACGACAAGGCGAACGGTGACACGAACCTGGCGGAGACCCGCCGCCTCGTCACCGAGGAGCAGGTCTTCGGCATCGTTCCGGTGATGTCCCCGTCGTTCCAGGCCGCCGGTGCGTTCGTGAACCAGAGCAAGGTCCCCACCCTCGGCTGGGGCATCTCGTCGGCATTCTGCGACTCGTCGAACAAGTACATCTTCGGGTTCACCGGCTGCCTCGTGCCCAACCCGCCGACCTACCCCGGCAACACCTGGGGTGAGCTGATGAACCAGTACTTCAAGAACCAGGGCGTCAGCTCCGGTGCGAAGGGCAAGACCACGGCGATCATCGCCGACAACAACGACTCCGGGAAGACCGGCGTCGAGGTGATCGTCGCGACGGCGGAGGCGGTCGGCATGAAGGTGGTCTACGCCGAGGCGGCGCTCCCCGCACCGCCGGCCCCCGTGGGCGACTTCGCGCCGTACGTGCAGGCAATCATGACGTCGAACAACGGCAAGCAGCCCGACGTCGTGTTCCTCGTCGTCGCGCCGAGCAACGTGTACGGCCTCGGTCCCGCGCTCACCCAGGCGGGCTTCACCGGCGTCGACACCAACGCGGTGGCCTACGCACCCGCGTTCGCAGCCCTCACCAAGGGATGGCAGGCCTTCACCCAGTTCGCCACGCCCGAGTCGACCTCGAGCGAGATGCAGCAGATCAACCAGACGCTGCAGGCGGCGGGGATCCAGAACGTCGGTCAGCCGGGCCTCGCGGGCTACTTCGCGGCCGACATGTTCGTGCAGATCCTCAAGAAGGTCGGCAAGGACCTCACGCCGGAGAAGTTCCAGGCGGTGGCGGCGAAGTTCAAGTACCAGATCGAGAACGTCGTCGGTCCGACGTACTACCCGGCCGGCTTCAAGGCGGGCTCGCCGTGTGGTCAGCTGTCGGAGAGCAACGGTTCCACCTACAAGGTGACCGCCGAGTTCGGCTGCTACGACCTGCTCACGGAGAAGGGCAACAAGTGGGTGACGGTGCCCTACCCGAAGGGCGTGAAGTAGTCATCCGCTGATCCGTCCAAGACTCGCGCGACGGCCGGGCCCCCGGGGCCCGGCCGTCGTCGTCGAGTTCCCATCGTCACAGCCGTCGAGGTCTCCGTGCAGAAGTTCCTCAACCTGGTCATCTCGGGGATGGTCACCGGGGCCATCTACTCGATCATGGCGTCGGGGCTCGTGCTGACCTACCAGTCGTCGGGCGTGTTCAACTTCGCGCACGCGGCCGTGGCGTTCACGTCGGCGTACTTCTACTTCCAGCTCAACACCGGTCAGTCGATCCCGATCGTGCCGTCGCTGGTCCTCACGGTGTTCGTGTTCGCGCCGTTGCTCGGCCTCGCACTCGACCGCATCGTGCTCGGGCGCCTCGCGAAGGCGCCGATGTACGCGCGCATCGTGGGCACGATCGGCATCCTGGTGGCCCTGCCCAACCTGGTGCAGTGGCTGGTCGACGCGGTGATGGTCGACTGGTGGGGTCTCGACCTCACCAAGCTCAGCGAGTACGGCGACAGTGGTGGCCCGATCCCGCCGGGCATCGGGCCGACGCCGGCGGAGGTCTATCGGTTCGAGTGGTTGGGCCTCGACGGGGTCAACCTCAACTCCAACCAGCTCGCCGTGTTCATCGTGGCCGCGCTCGTCGCTGTCCTGCTCTACCTGATCATCCGCCGCACACGCGTCGGTCTCGAGATGCGCGCCCAGGTCGACCGGGAGGCGCTGGCCTCGTTGCGCGGCATCAACCCCCGCCGGACCTCCGCGATCGCGTGGATGCTGTCGATGACCCTCGCCGGACTCGGCGGCGTGCTGATCGCACCGCTGTTCCAGCTCAACGACCCGACGTTTCTGTTCGTGGTGTTCGCGTCGCTCGCCGCGGTCGCGCTCGCCGGCATGCGGTCGATCCCCCTCGCGTTCGCGGCGGGCCTCGGGCTCGGCGTCGCCCAGAACCTCATCGCGGGCTACAGGCGCGACATCCCCTGGCGCTTCTTCAACGACCTCTCGGGGCTCGAGTCGGCCGTCCCGTACCTGATCCTCCTCGCCGCGCTGTTCGTCGTCGGCCGCGAGCGGGGGCGGGCCGCCGGATCGGTGTCCGACGAGAAGCCGGCGCCCGACCACCGCGCCGGCCTGCCGTCGTGGCGGCGCAAGCTGCCCTGGGCGATCTTCACTGTGGTGCTCGTCGGCTACACGCTCGGCGCGTTCGGCTGGCCGAACAACCCGATCTACGTGCGGTCGAGCATCCTCGCTCCCGGCCTCGCGCTGGCGATCGTCTTCCTCTCCTTCGTGGTGGTCACCGGCATCGGTGGGATGGTGAGCCTCGCGCAGGCCACGTTCGTGACCGCCGGTGGCTACATGGCCGGGTGGGCGCTGCAGCTGAGCGACGCCCGGCATCCGCCGCCGTGGTCGGAGTGGTCGTTCGACATCCCGTTCGTCGTGCACAACGGGTCGATGAACTTCTTCGTCGCCTGCTTGCTCGGCGCGCTCGCCGCCGCGGCGCTCGGCGCACTCGTGGCGTATCCCATCCGGCGCATGGGCACCCTCGCGCTTGCGCTCGCGACGTTCGCGCTGGCGTGGGTGATGTATTTCATCGTCTTCCAGAACGACGGCGTCGGCAACGGGTCGTTCGGCTACGCGTTCCGCTTCCCGACGCTGAACCTCTTCGGCATCGAGACCCTCGACTTCTCGAAGGCGTCGACGCTCGTGTGCGGGCTGCTCCTCGTCTTCGGCGTCATCACGTTGCTGATCCACAATCTCCAGCGGTCGCCGTCGGGTCGCGCGATGTTCGCGGTGCGGTCGTCGTCGGTCGCCGCCCAGACATCGGGGGTCTCGCCGGCGCGCGCACAGGTGGCGCTGTTCGCGCTCTCGGCGGGCATCGCGGGCTTCGGCGGGGCGATGTACGGGCTGTCCAACTTCGCGGTGACGCGCGACAGCGTGCCGCCCATCACCGGGCTCATCTGGATCACGGTGGTGGTGACGTTCGGCGTGCGCCGTCCCGGCGGCGCGCTCCTCGCCGGCCTGTCGTACACGGCGGCGCCGGTCATCTGGCGGGAGCTCGCCTCCTTCTCGTGGATGCCGGACTTCCTGTCGGAGCTCCTCGTCTCGACCTACTTCACGCCGATGCTGTTCGGCCTCGGGGCGATCAACCTCGCGAAGAACCCCGACGGACTCCTCGCCATGGTCGGCCACCGTGGCCTCGAGCGGCGACGGGAGAAGGAGCGCAAGGCCCGCATCGCGGAGGCGGAGCTCGGCCTCCACCACGGCGAGGAGGTCGTCGTTCCCGACGCGGTGCCGGAGGCGCAGGTCCTCGCCACCGTGGGCCTGGCCACACCGGACGGCACCGCCGGGGCTGTGCCCGTCATCCTCCTGGAGGACGTGGTCGCGGGATACGGCGACGTCGAGGTGCTCCACGGCGTCACGGTCGCGGTGGAGCGCGGGCAGGTGGTCGCCCTGCTCGGGGCGAACGGCGCGGGCAAGAGCACCCTCTGCAACGTCACCGCCGGGTTGGTCCCGATCACCAGCGGCACGGTGCAGCTGTCGGGGGTCGACGTCACCGACCTGGCCCCCCACGCCCGGGCCCAGGAGGGCCTGCTGCTGGTCCCCGAGGCCCGGGGCATCTTCCCCGGGCTGACCGTCGAGGAGAACCTCCAGGTGCTCCTGCGCGACCCGGCGCTGCGGGCAAAGGCCTACGAGCGCTTCCCGATCCTGGGCGAGCGTCGCAAGCAGGTCGCGGGGCTGCTCTCCGGCGGCGAGCAGCAGATGCTGTCGCTGGCGCCGGCGCTGGCCACCCCACCGGCCGCGCTCGTCGCCGACGAGCCCACCCTGGGCCTCGCCCCGCTGGCGGCGGAGGTCGTGATCGACGCGCTGCGCGAGCTGCGAGGGATGGGCACTGCGATCCTGCTCGTCGAGGAGAAGGCGAGCGAGGTCATGAAGGTCGCCGACATCGTGGCGTTCATGGAGCTCGGTCGGGTGGTGTGGATGGGCCCCCGCGACGAAGCCGACGACGAGCGTCTCGCCGCCGCCTACCTGGGTGGCACGCACCGCGGGGAGGCCTGATGCGGTCCGACGAGTACACCGCCCACGACGCCCTCGGTCTCGCCGCGCTCGTCGAGGCGGGCGAGGTCACCGCGGCCGAGGTGCTCGACGCCGCGCTCGCCGCGATCGACGCCCGCAACCCCGAGCTCAACGCGGTCGTGTCGCGCGCCGACGATGCCGCGCGCGCCGACGTCGCGCGGGGGCTCCCGGCCGGTCCGCTGCGCGGCGTGCCGTACCTGATCAAGGACCTCAACGCGCACGTCGCCGGGCTGCCGAGCACCCAGGGCGTGCGCCTGTTCGCCGACCAGGTGGCCGAGGTCGACAGCGAGTTCGTCGGCCGCCTCCGCCGCGCCGGCGCGGTGATCGTCGGCAAGACCAACACCCCCGGCTTCGGCTCGAGCACCAGCACCGAGCCGGGCCTGTTCGGTCCGTGCCGCAACCCGTGGGACCCGAGCCGCAGCGCCGGCGGGTCGAGCGGGGGCGCGGCGTCGGCCGTCGCGGGCGGCATGGTGCCCGCGGCGCACGCCACCGATGGCGGGGGGTCGATCCGCATCCCCGCGTCGTGCTGCGGGCTGTTCGGCCTCAAGACCACGCGCGGCCGCATCACCCACGCGCCCTACGCCGGCGAGGGCTGGAACGGGATGTCGGTCGGACACGCCGTGACCCGCACGGTGCGCGACAGCGCCGCGATCCTCGACGCCACCCGGGCCCCGTTCCCCGGCGACCCCTACGTGGCCCCGCAGCCCGCTCGGCCCTACCTCGACGAGGTCGGCGCCGACCCGGGGCGCCTGCGGATCGCGCTGCTCGACCGGCAGCCGGTCACCGGGCTGGAGCCCGAGCCCGAGGTGCGCGCCGGGTTCGAGGCGGCGGCCCGGCTGCTCGACACCCTCGGCCACCACGTGGAGCCGGCCCGCTGGCCGGAGCTCCCGATGGCGCCGACGATGATCCTCGGGACGGTGTCGTCGACCCACATCGCCAACGCCGTCGACCAGCGGCTCGCGGCCCTGGGGCGCGACCTGCGCGACGACGACCTCGACCGGTGGATCCACGTCATGGTGGAGCGGGGTCGGTCGGTCACCGGCGAGGAGTACGTGCAGGCGGTGGCGGCGATGCACGCGGTCGGACGCACCATCGCGGGCTGGATGGCCGACTACGACGTGCTGTGCACGCCGACGATGGCGATCACGCCGCCGCCGATCGGCGTGATGGACCCCAACGCCGCGTCGATCGGCGACGTCCTCACCTACCTCGGTGCGATGGGCGGCTTCCTCAACATCGCCAACATCACCGGCCAGCCCGCGATGAGCGTGCCCCTGCACCGGGCGTCCGACGGCATCCCCGTGGGCATCCACTTCGTCGGCCGCTTCGGCGACGAGGCCACCCTCGTCCGCCTCGCCGCCCAGCTCGAGCACGCCGCCCCCTGGCCGATGCGTCCCTGAGCGACGCCTGGCGTCGGTCTGGGGACGCAGCTCAGAGGAGGGTGGCGGCGAGGGTCTGCCAGTCGCGGCGGATGCGGATGGGGTCGTCGAAGGGGAGGACCTGGAGGCAGACGTGGTCGGCGCCGGCGTCGAGGTGGGCCTGCACCCGGGCCCGCACGGTCTCGACGTCACCCCACGCGACGATCGCGTCGACGAGGCGGTCGCTGCACTGGGTGATGTCGTCCTCGGTGAACCCGAGGCGCCGGAGGTTGTTCGCGTAGTTCGGCAGCGCCAGGTAGTAGCCGATGTTGGCCCGGGCGAGCTCGCGGGCCACCGCCGGGTCGGTCTCGAGGATCACCTTCTGCTCCGGGGCGAGCAGCGCGTCGGGGCCCATCGTCTCCCGGGCGAACGCGGTGTGCTCCGGCGGCACGTAGTAGGTGTGTGCGCCGCGGGTCCGGTCGGCCGCCAGCTCGAGCATCTTCGGCCCGAGCGCGGCCAGGCACCGCTCCGGCGCGACCGCCGGCTCGGCGCCGACGTACAGCGCGCCGTCCATGGCGTCGAGGTAGGCCCGCATGCTCGCCAGCGGCGGTCCGTAGGTCTGCTGGCGCATCCCCTCGACCGCCATCTGGTGGCTCACCCCGAGGCCCAGGAGGAAGCGCCCGGGGAACGCCGCGCTCAGCGGCTTCCAGCCCGACGTCATCGTCATGGCCGCCCGGGCGTAGATGCTCGCCACGCCGGTGCAGACCTTGACCCGGTCGCTCGCGGCCAGGGTCAGCGCGGATGCCACCAGCGGGTCGCGGCCGATCGCCTCGGGGAGCCAGATGGCGCCGTAGCCCAGCTCCTCGATCTCGGCGACCATCTCCCGTGCGACGGTGGCCGGCACCGTGTCGAGCGCGAAGGTCCAGATCCCGATGGGTCCCAGGTCGCCAGGCATGGGCTCACCCTATTGGATCGTCCGCGTGCTCGATGATCCGCGTGACCTCGAGCAGGACGCTCGCTACGCTCCCGCGATGCTCGGGTTCGCCGCCATCGACTTCGACGAGTTCCACACGCGCGACCTGCCGGCCCGCATCGCCGCGGGCAACGGCGCGCTGGCCGCGAGCGACATCGCCGACGCACCCGCGCTTGCGCTCCGGGTGGGCGCGTCGGCCTACACGTACGTGCCGAGCGCCGGCAGCGTGGCCGTTCGTCCCGGCGACGACGCGGCCGCGGCCGTGGTCGAGCTCGATGCCGCGACCTTCTCCGACTACGCCCACGAGCTCCAGACCTGCTTCGGCCTCGTCTACGGCGCGGGCGCCCGGATGCTGCGGGGCACCCACGACGACTGGTTCCGGTGGGAGCCGGCGATCCGGGCGCTGTACCACGGCCGCCCGCTCTACGACCCGGCGTGGGCCTCCGGCCTCGACCTCCATCGCGCGTTCACCCTCGAGGATGCCGACGCGGAGATCGCCGCGTTCCTCGCGGCTGCGGGGTTCGCCCGGGTGCGAGGGGTGTTCACTCCCGACGAGATCGCGGATCTGGTCGCCGAGGTCGAGCGGCTCGAGGCCGCGGCCACGCCCGACGACGGTCGTTCGTGGTGGACCACCGTCGCCGGCGAGGCGCGCTGCTGCCGGCTCATCTACGCCAACGCCCGCTCCGCGCGGATCGCCGCGCTGGCCGAGGACCCGCGTCTCGCGCGGTTCCGCGCCCTCGCCGGCGAGGAGCTGGTGCCGGAGCTCGACTGCCTCGACGGCATCGGCGTCGTGATCAAGCAGCCCGGGGCCGACTCCGGCCTCGCCGACCTGCCCTGGCACCAGGACTGCGGGCTCGGCGGGCACCCCGTCCTGTGCCCGGCGATCGCGGTCGGGATCCAGCTCGACCCGGCCACCGCCGAGACCGGCCAGCTCCACTTCCTCGCGGGGTCGCACCGGGGCTCGGCGCACCAGCTGCGCGCCCGCGACCTCGACCACCTGCCGATCGTCGCGATCGACACCGAGCCCGGTGACGTCACGCTCCACTACGGGCACGTGCTGCACGCCGCGCCCGCACCCACCGGCCGGGGGACGGGCCGCCGGGCGATGTACGTCACGGCGACGCGCCCGGAGACGATCGAGTTCGTCGGACCGGGGCGGGGCTACAACGACGTGCTGTTCACCTGCGACGGGCAGGTGCACCACGTCGACGAGCTCGTCGCCACCGAGTGAGCGGCCCGGATACGATCCGCCCCACAGAGGGGGAGCGTCCGTGCCCACCGACACCATCACGATCCTCGACCCGCGCGTGGTGCCACCGCGCGATCCCGAGACGACGACCTACTCGGTCGGCGGCCCGATCGCGGGCAAGGTCGTCGGGCTGCGGCTCGACACGGCGTGGCGCTCGTACATCGCGATCGTCGACGAGTGGGAGCAGATGCTCGTCGCCGACGGCGCGGTCCCGAAGGTGCTGTGGGCGGGGGAGCGGGTCGGCGACGAAGGGGTGAAGACCCGGGCCGACCTCGACGAGTGGGCCCGGCTCATCGACATCGGGGTGGTCGGTCTCGGCAACTGAGGCTCGTGCACGTCGTGGAGTGTCCACGACACCGTCCTCGTCGAGGAGCTGGGCAAGCCGGCCGTCGTCGTGATCACCGAGGAGTTCGTCACCATCGCCACCCGCATCTCCGCGCTCAAGGGCCATGCGAGCCTGCGCCGCCTCGTGCTCCCGTACCCGCTCGAGACCCGCGAGGAGGACGAGTGCCGGGCGATCGCGCGGGAGTTCTACCCGCAGCTGCTCGCGCTCCTCGGGGTGACGGCGTGAGGCCGGGTCGATGACCGACCGGCCCTTCGCGAGCGAGCACCTGGAGGCTCCGGCCGACCCGCGGGCCTTCCACGAGTTCTCGCTGGCCGAGGGGTTCGGCGACGGCATGCCGCTGCTCCCACCCACCGAGGACGCCGTCGGCGCGCTCCTCGACGCCACACCGCTCGCGTCCGATCACGTGCTCGGCACCCTCGCCCCGGCCATGGTCGAGGCCACGGTCGAGAAGGTCGCGGTCAACGCCGCCATGACCGGGGTGACGCCCGCGGCGTTCGGCTACGTGATCGCCGCGCTCGAGGCGATCCTGGCGCCGCCGTTCAACTGGTCGGCACTCGCGGCCACCACTTCGAGCGTCACCGCCAACATCGTGGTCAACGGGCCCGGTCGGTTCGCCCACGGCTTCGACATGGAGGCGGGCTGCATGGGCGGGGCCGCGGGCCGCGGGTCGATGACCGTCGGTCGGGCCGTGCAGCTGTGCCTGCGCAACATCGGCGGGCAGAAGGTCGGGGTCACCTCGAAGAGCGTGTTCGGCCAGCCCGCGCGGGTCACCGGGCTGAGCTTCGCCGAGTGGGAGGAGGAGTCTCCCTGGCCGTCGCTGGCCGAGCGGCTCGGATACGCGGCCGCCGACGAGGTCGTCACCGTGCACGGCGGCAAGGGGACCTTCCCGTTCGCCGACATCCACAACGACGACGCCCGCGACCTGCTCACCATGGTCGCGAAGACCCTTGCGTTCCCGCTCGCCAACATGTACCTCGGCGGCTCGGCCGGGCACGGCGAGACGTTCGTGGCGTTCAATCCGGTGTGGGCCCAGCGCTTCGGCGCCGCGTTCCCCGACGTCGCCGACCTCCAGGCGTTCGTGCAGGAGCACGCGTGGCAGCCCGTCGACCTGTGGCCGGCCGACAACCGGCGGATCCTGGAGGAGCGGGGCCGGATCGACGCGCAGGGCCGCGTGCACCTCGCGGCGCGTCCCGACCAGTGGGTGCCGATCGTGTGCGGCGGGCGCGGCAGCCTCCACGGCGTGGCGCTCACCTCGTGGGGCGAGTCGAGCTTCTGCCACGCGCCGGTGCGCCGCTGACGGCCTCGGCCCGCGCCCGTGCGCGCCCGGGCCGTGGCGCGCGGCTCAGTCCTCGATGCGGAAGCCGACCTTCATGGTCACCTGGAAGTGCGCAACCGCGCCCTCGGTGAGGTGACCGCGGATCTCGGTGACCTCGAACCAGTCGAGGTTCCGCAGCGACTCCGACGCGCGGGCCACGCCGTTGCGGATGGCCTGGTCGACGCCGTCGGGCGAGGTGCCGACGATCTCGGTGACTTTGTAGGTGTGGTCCATCCGGAGATCCTTGCACGCCGGTGCCAGACGCTCCGGCCGTGCACCTCCCGCGCCTCCGCTCCCTCCTGCCCGCCGTCGGGGGTGGCTGGTCGCGGCAGCCGCGATGGAGTTGAATGAGGCCCGTCCACGACCCCTGAGGAGCGGTGATGCGCCAGACGTCGGCACGACGGACCCGGACCTGGATCACCGGCGCGGTGTGCGCCGTGGCGCTCGCCACCCCGGCGGCCGTCGCCGTCCCGGCCGGTGCGGCGGGGAAGGCCAAGGCCGAGATCACCGACGCCGAGGTCACCCGCACCGACACGGGCCAGCCCGAGATCGCCTGGACCACCGCGCCCGGCGCGCAGGTCACCGAGATCACCTGGGGCACCGATCCCGAGGCCACCGACGAGGTGCTGGTCGCGAAGGTCGAGAAGGGCGCGCAGGAGGTCGTCGTCGCCGACCCGAGCCCCGGCGCCCGGCCCTACTTCGAGCTCACGACGGCCGACGGCGCCCACCGGATCGTGGCCGAGCGGCGGATCGCCCTCGAGGGGGAGCCGAACTTCCGTGACCTCGGCGGATACGAGACCGCCGACGGTCGCGTCGTCAAGTGGGGCCGGGTCTACCGCTCCGGCGAGCTGGCCAAGCTCACCGACGCCGACCTCGCAGTCGTCGACGGCCTCGACATCAAGCTCGTGTGCGACCTCCGCAGCCCGGGCGAGGTGACGATCGGCCCCGATCGCCTCCCCGCCGGCACCGAGAGCGTGGGGATCCCGATCTCCGACGACTCCCAGGACCCGGTCGCGATCCGCAACGCGGTGCTCGCGGGCGACGTCTCGTCACTGGGCGCGCCGGGTGAGCTGCTCACCGAGGGCAACAAGAAGTTCATCACCGAGCACACCGACGACTACACCGCGCTGATGGAACGGGTCATGGACCCGGCGGCGCAGCCGACCAACCTCCACTGCACCGCCGGCAAGGACCGGGCCGGCCTCGGCGCGGCGTTGGTGCTGCTCACCCTCGGGGTCCCCGAGAAGACGGTGATGGAGGACTTCCTCCTGAGCAACGAGTACCGCGCCGCCTCGAATGCGAAGACCTTGAGCCAGCTCGCCGCGCTGCTCGACCCCAACGAGATCGAGGTGATGAAGGGGCTCATCGAGGTGCGCCCCGAGTTCCTCCAAGCCGCGCTCGACACCATGGAGGAGGAGTACGGCTCGGTCGACGGCTACCTGCGCAAGGGCCTCGGCATCACGCCGAAGGAGCGGGCCCGCTTCCAGAAGCTGATGCTCGACGGCCCGAACGGCTGACGGTCACCACCAGCGGGGGTGCAGGCCCCGGTCCTTCGCGAACCTCTGGGCCAGCACCGTCTGACCGTTGAGCTCGACGGCCTCGGGGGAGTGCGCGAGCCACGCCACCACGCTCGCCGGCACCGACGGCGGTGAGCCCGGGTAGGCCCCCTCGAGCCCGAGGGCCTTGGCGTTGATCTCCATGCGTTCGGTCACCACGTAGCCGGGCTCCACGTTGAAGATGGCGATCCCCCGGTCGCGGTACTCCACGGCGATGATCCCGGCGAGCCGGTGGAACGCGCCCTTCGACATCGCGTAGGCAGAGCCCCACCCGCCCTCGCCCGCCGGCGCCGTCGGGTCGTTGATCGCGACCGCCGAGGTCATGTTGACGATGCGGCCGCCCCCCGCCGCCACCATCCGGGGGAGCACCGCCTTGATCAGCACGACCTGGCTCACGGCGTTGGCCTGGAGCTTGGTCTCGATCACCTCGATCGAGGTCTCCTCGAAGCGGACCATCGACCCCGGGCCGGTGTGCACGGCGTTGTTGACGAGCACGTCGAGGTGGCCCCACTCGTCGTAGACGCGGTCGGCGGCGGCGACGATGGACGCCCGGTCCATGAGGTCCATGGCGATGGGCAGGGCCCGCCCGCCCGCGGCGTCGACGAGCGCGGCCGTCGTGTCGAGGCTGCCGGGCACGGTGCGGCCGCCCTGGTCGGAATCGTCGACGCCCTCGCCCTCGTGGACGGTGCGGGCGGTGAAGGCGACGTCGAAGCCGGCCTCGGCCAGCGCTACGGCCGCCGCCTTGCCGATGCCCCGGCTGGCGCCGGTGACGAGCGCGGTGGGCCGGGCGGGGGGAGAGCCATCGGGAGTCATCGACTAGAACGTATTCCACTTCGCGGCGGTGCGCCGTGGCGGCGGTGGGTGGACGCAAGAGGGGGAACCGATGCTCCAGGGACTCGAGGGGAAGGTGGCGCTCGTCACCGGCGCAGGCCAGGGACTCGGGCGCTCGCACGCGCTCGAGCTGGCGCGCCAGGGCGTGCGGGTGGTGGTCAACGACCTCGGCCGCTCCCTGGGCGGCGACGTCGAGTCGAGTGCCGCCGACGCGGTGGTCGAGGAGATCCGGGCCCTCGGCGGCGAGGCGGTGGCCGACTACGGCGACGTCGCCGACTGGGACTCCGCGCGGGCGATGGTCCGCCGCGGGATCGACGAGTGGGGCCGGTTCGACATCCTCGTCAACAACGCGGGCTTCCTGCGCGACCGCATGCTCTTCAACCTGAGCGAAGACGAGTTCGACAGCGTCGTGCGGGTGCACCTCAAGGGCCACTTCGCCACGATGCGCCACGCGGCCGAGCACTGGCGGACCGAGTCGAAGGCGGCCGACGGGCCGGTGTACGCCCGCATCATCAGCACCGCGTCGGAGGCGATGCTCTTCGGGAGCCCCGGCCAGCCCGGCTACGCGTCGGCCAAGGCCGCGGTGGTGCAGCTCACGTTGGTGGCCGCCAACAGCCTGGCCCGGCTCGGCGTGCGGGCCAACGCCATCGCGCCGCGCGCCCGCACCCGCATGACCGTCGACCAGCCGAGCATCGCGTCGTCGGAGATCGTCGACGGCTTCGACCCCTACGGGCCCGAGCACGTGTCCCCGCTGGTCGCGTACCTCGCGTCGCCCGCGGCCGACCACGTCTCGGGTCAGCTGTTCATCGTGGTGGGCCGCACGATCTCGGTGGTGCACGGCCCGTTCGTGGAGCAGAAGTTCGAGATCGCCGACGGATGGACGCCCGACTCGGTCGATGCCGTCCTCACCCCGTTCTACGCCGACCGCCGCGTGATCCAGGACGGCTTCACCCTCGCCGACACTCCCCGGAGCTGAACCATCCATGGCACTGGACCTCACCCCGTTCACCGTCGCCGTCCCCGAGGCCGACCTCGACGACCTGCACGACCGCCTCGCCCGCACCCGGTTCCCCGCGCAGATCCCGGGCGCCGACTGGGACTACGGCACGGAGCTCGGATACGAGCGCGAGCTCGTGGAGTACTGGCGCGACACCTACGACTGGCGGGCGGCCGAGGCCCGGCTCAACACCTTCGACCACTTCACCACGACGGTGATGGACCAGCACGTGCACCTGATCCACCAGCGCTCGCCCGAGCCCGACGCGCTGCCGTTGCTCATCACGCACGGGTGGCCCGGCTCGGTCGTGGAGTTCCTCGACGTGATCGGCCCGCTCACCGACCCCCGCGCGCACGGCGGCGACCCGGCCGACGCCTTCCACGTGATCGCGCCGTCGATCCCCGGCTACGCGTTCTCGGGGCCCACCACCGAGCGGGGCTGGAGCCCTCGGAGGGTCGCCGAGGCCTGGGCCGCGCTGATGGCCGGCCTCGGCTACGACCGCTACGGCGCCCAGGGTGGCGATTGGGGGGCGATCATCACCACCCACCTGGGTCTCGTGGATCCCGCGCACCTCGTGGGGATCCACCTCAACATGGTGATCGCGGCCGGCCCGCCCGAGGGCGACACCGGCGAGCTCACCGCGACCGAGCTCGAAGGCCTGGCCGACATGGGCAAGTACTTCGAGACCGACAGCGGCTACATGCAGATCCAGGCGACCAAGCCCCAGACGGTGGGCTACGCGCTCGAGGACTCGCCCGCAGGGCTGGCTGCGTGGATCGTGGAGAAGTTCCGCTCGTGGTCCGACTGCGGCGGCGACGTGGAGTCGGCGTTCACCCGCGACCAGCTGCTCACCAACGTGATGCTGTACTGGCTCACCGGCACCGCGCACTCCTCGGCCCGGCTCTACTACGAGAACCGGGTGGCCGAGGGGTGGACCACCCGGGAGAAGGTCCAGGTGCCCACGGGCGGGGCGATCTACCCGCGGGAGATCATCCGGCCGCCACGGCGCTGGGCTGAGGCCAACTACAACATCACCCACTGGCAGGAGCAGCCCCGGGGCGGGCACTTCGCCGCGATGGAGCAGCCCGAGCTGTTCGTCGACGACGTGCGCGCGTTCTTCCGCACGGTGCGCTGAGAGGAAGCGATGCAGGACTTCGACGGGAAGACCGCGGTCATCACCGGCGCGGGGAGCGGCATCGGCCGGGGGATGGCCGAGTACGCGGCGGCGTCGGGCATGAACGTGGTGGTCGCCGACGTGCAGCCCGACGCGCTCGACGAGACGGTCGCGCTCGTGCGCGACACCGGCGCCGAGGTGATGGGCGTGCTCACCGACGTCACCGACCCCGCTGCGGTCGAGAACCTCGCCGCGGCGGCGTACGACCGGTTCGACGCGGTGCACCTGCTCCACAACAACGCCGGGGTGTTCCAGGGGGGCATCTCGTGGCAGCGCACCCTCGCCGACTGGGAGTGGGTGATGAAGGTCAACTTCTGGGGCGTGCTGCACGGCATCCAGGCGTTCGTGCCCCGGATGCTCGCCCAGGAGGAGCAGGGCGACGGCGACATCCACATCGTCAACACCTCGTCGGTGGCCGGGATCACGACGGTCGCGTACAGCGGCCCGTACGTCGTGTCGAAGTTCGCGTGCGCCGCGCTCACCGAGTCGGTCGCGCACGACCTGCGTGCGCAGGGCTCGTCGATCGGCGTGTCGTGCCTCGTGCCCGGCGCGGTCGACACCCGCATCGCGCAGTCGGAGCGCAACCGACCCGACGAGCCGCCCGGTGAAGCGCAGGCGCCCGACCACTGGTTCGTCGCCGGCGCGCTCGGGCAGATGACGGCCGAGCGCGGGCTACCGCCGATCGAGGCGGCCCGCATCGTGTTCGACGGCATCCGCAACGGCGACTTCTGGATCTGCACCACCGACGCGTACGAGGAGATCATGCAGCCGCGGTTCGACGCGATGCTGGCCCGGCAGCTCCCGCCCGGCGCGCAGTACTAGGCGAGGTCCAAGCCGACACCGGTTGTGGCGATCCCAACTGGCACTCGGAGTCGGGATCACCAGAGCGCTCGGACCTTCATCGCTCCGTCATACCGCTGAGCGGAACCCACGGAGCAGTGAAGCGTCGGCCCGGAACGCCGATTCCGGCGAGGTCACTCTCGGGTGCAGCGGCGACGCCCGCCCCAGAGCTGGCAATGTGGTACACGATCCGGGCGCCGGATATGGTCGCATCGGCGGGTTCGCCGCTAGGCCGGGTCGTGTGCGAGGTGCTGCAGAGCCACGACGAGACCGTGCTCTAGTAGTTCCAGCCACGGTCGTCGGCACTCCACAGCAAATGCCACCTGGCGTCCCTCGGGCAGCAGGCATGTCAAGTCGGCGGCGATGCGGCGGCGATGACGTGCCGGACGTGGCCTCCACGTCGCGCCCTCGACAAGGGGCAGCGTGATCCGAAGAAGATCGGTCGCGAAGCCGTGGTGAAAGCAGTCGGGGCAGTAAGCGAGTATCAGTGAGTCGTGACTCGTCAGGTAGGCACCTCCCGCGAACCACTCGCATTCATCGGGTGTGAGGTAACCGGGCGTGATCGAGGTGTGTTGGGTCTTCCATGCGTCCGTCGCCAGCACCTCTGGATCGGCGAGGAAGTCGGCTCGCTCCCAGAGTTCCTCGCCCGGGAGGAGGTACGGGCGGTAATAGCGATCGTCGCTCACGAAGGAAACCAGGCGCCTCACGCCGCGAACAGTACAACGGAGGGATAACACACGAAACCGGGTAGGGACGTAGGGACGTTTCGTGCGCAACCATGCGTCCTTCCCTGGCGCGGAAGGGGCCACCGGCTCTAGGGACATTGCCGAACGCTCGGGTGGTCGAGCGTGACCGTCCCCGAATGCCGGACCACGCGCGCGTCGGGCTTGGGCGGACGAGGGCGACGCAGAGTGATGATCAGGCGGCGCGGGGTGGGGCACGGCCGTCGCCGGCCTCGGGTGGGAGCCAGCGGCGGGCGCCGGGGGGTCCGGTGAGGCGGTACCCGTGATGGGTGGCGAGGTAGTGATCGAAGCCGCAGAGGCGGGCGAGGTCGTCGAGACGGGTGTCTCCGGTGACCGCGAAGCCGGTGAGGTGGTGGATCTCGAGGTCGTGATCGAGCGGGCAGCCGGGCCGCTCGCACGACGGTGAGCGGTCGGCGAGGGCGCGGCGCACGTTGGCCCGGATCGTCCGCCCGGTGTGGGCGACGCCGACCACCTCGACGCCGTCGGTGACGAGCACCGACAGGATCGAGTCGGTGGCGAGCGCACGGGCCGTCGCGACGGGGATGGGGCCGAGGCCCGGGATCTCGCAGACCTCGCCGGCCTCGGTGTGCCCGCGCACGAGGGCCGCGTGGTCGACCCGGACGTGGACGGTGGCCCGCGGTCCTGCAGCCTCCACACCGTCGGCCCGGGTGACCAGCCGTTCGAGCGCGTCGAACGCGTCGGCGTCGCGCGACTCGGCGTCGCCGGCCGTCGCCGCGTCGACGGCGGCCCAGATCCGTGCCCCGGCGGCGACCGTGCCCCGCACGCTCATCCGCCACGCGCCGTCGGGATCGACCCACTGCCGCGCGTGGCGGGTGCGGCGGACCGCGTCCTCACGGGCGACCTCGTCGGTGCGGGCCGACGCCTCCACCCGGCGTGCCTCGGCGCGCAGCCCGGCGACGCCGGCGGTCGTCGCGACGGCCAGCAGGTCGCCCTCGGCGTGCGGATCGGCGGCCGCGGCCTTCGTGATCGCCCCCGCCTGGGCGAGCGACAGGTCGCCGGCGCGGAACGCGGCCTCCGTCGCCTCGAACCCGTCGAGGTGCCGGGCCGTCTCCAGCGTGGCGACCGCGTCGCCGACGGTGGTGCCCGTGGTCCGGGCGAGCCAGTGCGCAGCCGACCGGTCGCCCTCGTCGGCCCACACCCGCGTCGTCGCGACCCGGCCCGCGGCCAGCGTGCGCGCCGCGGCCGCCATCCGCTCGATCGCCCCGAACTCCTCGACGAGGTCGCGCGCCGTGCGTGCGTCGACGAGGCGGGGATCGAACTCGGCGACGAGCTCACCCAGCTTCTCCCGCAGCGCTCGCACCGACCGAACCATGCCCGCATCGTCGCACGTGGGTGTGACAGCTACGTCGGCGGTGATCTTCTCGAATCCCGTCGTCGCGCGTGGCATCGCACGCGCCCTCGGAGGCGCGGAGATGACAGGATGGGGTCCGCGCCGAGGAGGGCAGTCGTGGGGGAGCTCGACATCAGGCCGTTTCGCGTCGAGGTGCCCGACGCCGACCTCGACGACCTGCGCGCGCGGCTCGCCCGGACCCGGCTGCCCAACCAGGTGGAGGGGGTGGGCTGGGACCAGGGCACCGAGCTCGGGTACCTCGCCGACCTCCTCACCTACTGGCGCGACGGGTTCGACTGGCGGGCGGCCGAGGCGCGCATCAACACGTTCGACCAGTTCGTCACCGAGGTCGACGGGCAGCGCATCCACTTCGTGCACCAGCGCTCGCCCGAGCCCGACGCGCTCCCGTTGCTGATCAGCCACGGGTGGCCGGGCTCGATCGTCGAGTTCCTCGACGTGATCGGGCCGCTCACCGATCCCCGCGCGCATGGAGGCGACCCGGCCGACGCGCTCCACGTCGTTGCGCCGTCATTGCCCGGCTACGGCTTCTCCGGCCCGACGTCGGCGCCGGGCTGGCACCCGCGCCGCATCGCCGAGGCCTGCGTCGAGCTGATGGCCGCGCTCGGCTACGACCGCTACGGCGCCCAGGGCGGCGACTGGGGCTCGATCGTCGCCGCCAACATGGCCGACCTCGACCCCGATCACGTGGCCGGCCTCCACCTCAACTTCCTCACCGTGCCCAAGCCCGAGGGCGCCTCCGTCGACGACCTCACGCCCCAGGAGCAGGCCGACCTCACCGCGATCCACCAGTGGCGCCGCACCGGTGCCGGGTACCAGGAGATCCAGGGCACCAAGCCCCAGACGGTCGGCTACGGCCTCGAGGACTCGCCGGCCGGGCTGGCCGCCTGGATCGTCGAGAAGTTCGGAGCGTGGTCCGACGGCGGGCCCGACCCGGAGGCCGCGTTCACCCGCGACCAGCTCCTCACCAACATCTCGGTGTACTGGCTCACGGCCACGGCCACGTCGTCGACCCGGCTCTACTACGAGATGCGCCAGGCCGGTCGGAGCGCGATCCCCCAGGGCTACGTGGCGGTGCCCACCGGGATCGCCAACTACCCGGGGGAGGTCACCCGCACCCCACGGTCGTGGGCCGAGCACCGCTACCACATCACCCACTGGACCGAGCAGCCCCGCGGCGGCCACTTCGCCGCGATGCAGGTGCCCGACCTCTTCGTCGACGACGTGCGGGCGTTCTTCCGCACGGTGCGCTGAGCGGCGCCGGGTCGTGGCCGTCCACTCCGATACCCGGTACGCGCAGAGCGGCGACCTGAGCATCGCCTACCGCGAGGTGGGTGCGGGGCAACGCGACATCCTCTTCATCCCGGGGTTCGTCTCGAACGTCGACCTCATGTCGGAGGTCCCGTGGATCGTGCACAACATGGATCGCCTCGCCGCGCTCGGCCGGGTCGTCTACTTCGACAAGCGGGGGACCGGGGTCTCGGACCGGTCGCTCGGTGCCGGGACGACCGAGGACCGGATGGACGACCTCCGAGCCGTCGCCGACGCGTCCGGCATCGAGCGGGGCACCGTCATCGGGCTGTCGGAGGGCGGTCCCCTGGCCGTCCTGTACGCGGCGACCTATCCCGACCGGGTGGCGAACCTGGTGCTGTGGGGCACCATGGCCCGGTCGCTCGAGGCGCCCGACTACCCGATCGGGATCTCCCCGGAGGTCCGGGACGGCTTCATCGAGGTCGTGAGCTCCCGGTGGGGGACCGGGAAGGCCCTGCCGCTGTTCCTCGACATGCCCGACGACGCGGCGACCAGACGATGGACGGCGCGGTACGAGCGGCAGTCCGCCTCGCCGAGCGACGTGCGCGCCATCCTCGGGCACAACGTGGAGCTCGACGTGCGGAGCGTCCTCGACGTGATCCGGGTGCCCACCCTGGTGGTGCACCGGGCCGGGGACCCGCTCGTCGACGTGGCGCGGGCGCGGTACCTGGCCGACCACATCGAGGGGGCCCGCTACGTCGAGCTGCCCGGCGACTGGCACGTGAGTGGGTACGTGGGCCGCGACGACGACGTCTTCGACGCCATCGCCCAGTTCGTGGCCGGCGACCCGACCGCGGCCGGCGACCCGATCCCGGCCGGCGATCCGGCCGAGCGCGTCCTCGCCACCGTGCTCCTCACCGACATCGTCGACTCCACGGTCCACGCGGTGGCGATGGGTGACCGCCAGTGGAGGGCCGTGCTCGAGCAGCACGACGCCGTGGTGCGCCGGACGATCGAGGACCATCGCGGCGTGGTCGTCAAGCAGACCGGCGACGGCGTGCTCGGGACCTTCGACGGGCCGGGTCGGGCCGTCCGTGCGGCCCGGGCCGTCCGCGACGCCGTGGCGCCGCTGGGGCTCCAGGTCCGGGCCGGGATCCACACCGGGGAGATCGAACGCCGCCCCGACGACGTCGCGGGGATCGCCGTCCACATCGCGGCCCGGCTCGCGGCGACGGCCGACCCCGGGGAGGTCCGGGTGTCGAGCACGGTGAAGGACCTCGTCGTGGGGTCCGACCTGGCGTTCGACGATCGGGGGCAGGTCGAGCTCAAGGGCGTCCCGGGGGAGTGGCGGGTCTTCGCCGCGATGGGGTAGCCACTCACCCATGGAGATGAGAGTGCTCGGCCGCAGCGGCGTGCGCGTGAGCGCGTACTGCCTGGGAGCGATGATGTTCGGGCCGTGGGGCAACCCCGACCACGACGACTGCATCGCGATGGTCCACGCGTCGCTCGACGCCGGGATCAACTTCATCGACACCGCCGACGTGTACTCGGCCGGTGAGTCGGAGGTGATCGTCGGCAAGGCGGTGAAGGGCCGGCGTGACGACATCGTCATCGCGACGAAGTTCATGGGCCCGATGGGCAAGGCCCCCAACATGAGCGACGGGTCGCGGCGCTGGATCATGCGGGCGTGCGAGGACAGCCTGCGCCGCCTCGACACCGACTACATCGACCTCTACCAGATGCACCGGCCGTCCAACGTGGCCGACATCGACGAGGCGCTCGGCGCGCTCAGCGACCTCGTGCACCAGGGCAAGGTGCGGATGATCGGCCACTCCACGTTCCCGCCCGACTACATCGTCGAGGCCCAGTGGACCGCCGAGAAGCGGGTGCGGGAGCGCTTCGTGAGCGAGCAGCCGCCGTACTCGATCCTCATGCGGGGGATCGAGCGCCTGGTGCTCCCTGCGTGCGAGCGCTACGGCATCGGGGTGATCCCGTGGAGCCCGCTCGCCGGTGGGTGGCTCACCGGCCGCTACCGCAAGGACCAGCCGATCGACCCCGAGTCGCGGCTCGCCCGAGGCTTCGGGAGCGCGGGCGCCCGTCCGCTCGACGACCCGGTGAGCCAGCGTCGCCTCGACGTCGTGGAGCAGCTGGTGCCGATCGCCGACGCGGCGGGCGTGAGCCTCACGCACCTGGCCCACGCCTTCGTGCTCGAGCACCCGGCGGTCACGTCCGCGATCATCGGGCCCCGGACCCGGGAGCAGCTCGACGACGGGCTGGCCGGGGCCGACGTGCGCCTCGACCCCGACACTCTCGACGCCATCGACGCGGTGGTTCCCCCGGGCACCGACCTGAGCGCGGGCGACCCGTGGGTGCCTCCCGGCCTCGCGATCGAGCGGCGCCGGCGGGGGACGGGGCGCGCCGGGTGAGCGACGTCGTGCGCGACCCGGTCGTGGAGGAGCTCGCGCTGCGCGACCTCGTGGCCCGCTACGCCGACGCGGTGTCGCGCCAGGACTCGGCGACGGTCGCCGCGTGCTTCGCGGCCGACGGCGTGTGGAGCGTGGGTGGCTACGGGGAGCCGGCCGGGCACGCCGAGATCGCGGCGTTCCTCGACGGCCTGCTCGACAGCTGGGAGGTGATCGTGCACGCGCTGCTCTCGGGGCGGGTGCATCTCGACCCCACCGACCACGACCGCGCCACCGGCCGCTGGTACATCTCGGAGTTCGGCCGCCGGTCCGACGCCACCGAGGTGTTCTTCGCCGGGGTGTACCACGACGAGTACGTGCGCGAGGCCGGCCTGTGGCGCTTCGCCCGCCGCCGCTACGACTCCATGTTCCGCCGCGTCGGTGACGACCTCACCACCTCACCCTTCCCGCCGGACGCGCCCGCGTTCCCCTGAGTGTTTGGACATTGTTCGGCGCTTTCGGCCTACGAGACGTCCAAACGCTCACGGACCGAGCGGGCCGGTGAGGTTGCCGGCGCCGCAGTCGAGCTGGCCGGCAGCGGTGGGGTGGGCGCGCACGAAGTCGTTGCCGTCGACCTGCATCATCACGAAGCAGCCGTTGGGCACCCGCCCGCCCACGTTGGTCGTGCCGATCAGGCCACCGGCGTTGTAGGCCTTGATCCCGGCGACCGCCTGGAGCACCGCCGCTCGGGTGACCGCGGCCTTGTCCTTGTCGGGGCCGTACACCTTGGTGGCCGCGGTCTGGAACAGCCCGCCGGCGGCGGCCGACTCGACGCCGACCTGGTTCCGGGGGCCGCCGCTGTTGAGGTACTTCTTCAACGCGGGGACCGAGCCGGCGTCCTCGAACGGCGTGATCTGGATCTGGACGAAGGTGCCGTCGACCGCGGCGCCACCCTGCTGGAGGAACCCGGACTGGTAGCACTGGGCCAGACAGAACCAGGTGACGCCGGTGAGGTCCTGGGCTGCGGCCTCCTTGCGGAAGCCGATCGTCGAGCCGAAGGGCAGGTCGCTGCGGCCGAAGGTCGCGCCGTCGGTCTTCATCTCGGCGACGCTCGGTGTGTACGCGCTCTGGGGCGCGTCGTTGGCGAGGGCCGTGCCGCCGGCGTCGGTGAACCCGGCCGCGTCGACCGCGGCCTGGGCCGACTCGATGGTCGCGTTGGCGAGCGCCGCGTTGGTGGACCGGATCACGTACTGCTTGCAACAGTCGTCCTGGGACCCGGCCAGCCACCGGAACCCTCCGACCTGGAACTGGGCCTGCTTGGTGGGGACGACCGCGTACGTGTTGGGCGCGCCGGCGTTGACGCTCGACAGCGCGCGGGCCGGCAGGTTGGGGATGCCGCAGTCGACCAGATCGCCGGTCGACGAGTCGCCGGTCGACAGGGAGCCCACGATCGCGAAGTTCTGCTCGCACGCGGTGCTCACCGCGGCGGCGTAGGCGCCGGGGTCGCCGTTGACGAGGAACGGGTCGATGACGATCTGACGCCCGCCCACGCCCTTCTTCGCGTTCGCGGCGTTGGCCCAGGCCTGCACGCCGGAGATCGAGTCCGGGTCGTCGGCGATGACCGCGAGCCGGATCTCGGTGTCGGTGATCCCGGGATCGACGACCGGCGGGTCGGTGGGCGGCACGGTCGGCGGGTTGGTGGGCGGGTTGGTGG
>Ga0194121_10002638_pt1 | contig 28292 bp, 25 predicted proteins | sample TA2MahCa50mmetaG_FD_148609 | JGI IMG/M metagenome (GOLD analysis project Ga0194121, IMG submission 148609) | Freshwater microbial communities from Lake Tanganyika, Tanzania - TA2015020 Mahale Deep Cast 50m | ecosystem: Environmental > Aquatic > Freshwater > Lake | place: Tanzania: Lake...
GCGTGGCTGTGAGCATCGCGACAGCCACGATCTTCAGGAGACGCATCGCAGTCCCCCTTCCCACGCTCTGTCCTCGCTGCTGGTGGGTTCGTCCCGATCCGGCCAACGCACGGATCAGCCGCCGTAGCGAGCGAAGCGAGCCACGGTCGGCTGCATTCGGAAGTTCGACGGCCTTTCATCACGGACTTGTCCGGCGTCACACGGGTGGTCATCTGATAGCACGGTTCGGGCTACTTAACGATAGCTGCGACCACGGCAAGGAGGAACACCGCGAGCCATAGGAGTGCTTTCCAAGCGACAAGAGCGCCCCAATCGCGAGGAGGCGGTGGCTGGGTAGACGGACGCAAGCCGGACTCGTCGCGTAACAGCGACAGCAAGCGCTTCACCGACGCGTATAGCCCTTTGCAGCCATGCACGTACTGTAGAGCTTCTCTCCCGGCGCGCCGAGCACGCGATCCCACGCAGCGCCGCGGTACGCCATCTCGGCGTCGCGGCGACATTCATATTCGTCGCGGGCGAGCTGTTGCGCGCTTGCGCCTCCGGCCCATAACTCCGGCCCGACAGGCGCTGCACACGCGGTGAGTACGAGGGTCGGGACTGCGGCCAGGGCGGCTGCGTTTCTCTTTAGGCGGGCGACTCCGAAAAGGCGACCCCAAGCCTTCGGCTTCATCCTTCGAATAGACCTCCGTGACCCCAGACAGCGCGGAAGTACCATACGCGAGTGGTCGTCCGCAACCCGCGAGCGCCTACTCCTCCTCACGAGGTCGCGCCGTCCGGCGAACGTTATCTATCCCGAACCACGTAATCCGACGGTATCGGTCTGTATATCTCGCCGGCGGGCTGCACCGCAGCGCGCCGAGCGCCGGCGTCACGCGGGCTTGGCGTCCACCCCGCACCGATCGCGCCGGGATATACCGCGAGGCCCCGCAGTATATCCGGGGCGCCGAAGCCGCATCGCGCACTCATGCCAAGAACATCCGGTCGGCCGGGCTCCGCACGCCCGCTGGGCCGCGGTTGAGCACGTGCGTGTAGATCATCGTCGTGCTGACGTCCCGATGGCCGAGCAGCTCCTGCACGGTCCGAATGTCATGTCCGTCTTCCAGCAGGTGAGTCGCGAACGAGTGCCGCAGGCTGTGGCAGGACGCCGGCTTCGGCAACCCGGCACGGCGAACGGCCTCCTTCATGGCTCGCTGCAGCACCGACTCGTGCAGGTGGTGACGGCGGCGCTGATTCGTCGCGCGGTCCACGTAGACGCGCGTGGCGGGAAACACCCACTGCCACGACACGTCCCGGCCGGCGTTCGGATACTTGCGAGCAAGCGCGAACGGCAGCTCCACCCAACCCCCGCCGCGAATGATGTCGGTTTCGTGGAGGCGCCGTACGCGCTCGATGTGCTTGCCCAACGGCTCCCTCACCGCGGCCGGCAACATCGTCACCCGGTCCTTGCCGCCCTTACCGTCGCGGACCGCGAGCTGATTGGTCGCGAAGTCGACGTCCTTGATCCGGAGCCGGCAACACTCGAGGAGCCGAAGGCCGGCGCCATAGAGCAACACCGCCATCAGCCGCGGCACGCCGTCGAGGTGAGCGATCACCGCGCGCACCTCTTCTCTCGTCAGCACGACCGGCAGGTGGCTCGGCCGCTTGGCCCTGACGAGCCCATCGAGCCAGGGGAGCTCGACGTCGAGCACCTCGCGGTAGAGGAACAGCAGCGCGCTCAAGGCCTGGTTCTGGGTCGATGCCGCCACCTTGTCCCGCACGGCGAGCGCGGTCAGGAAGGTGGTGATTTCCGGAGCGCCCATCTCCGCCGGATGACGTTTCTCGTGAAAGAAGATGTAGCGCTTGATCCAGTGGACGTACGCCTTTTCGGTACGCCGACTGTAGTGACGCGCGCGGATGCGGTTGCGCACGAGGTCTAGGAGCTTCGGTCGCGGCGTGCCGCCGGGTGCGCGCTCGCAAACCCGCCTCGCAACCGCACGATCGCGCGCGGTCGGGTATAAGACATCGGGCGCCAAGCTTGCGTCACGCATCGACGTGCAGGGAACCATAGCGGGGCCGGTATGCCGGACGCAATGGCGTTCTCGGGCCGCGGCTGGGTGCGGGGGCAGACGGTGTGCATGAACCGATACACGGGAGCACGCGCCGGATGCCCGACGCTGAGCACGCGGGGCGGGCGTGACGCGCCGCTACGTCTCGCTGACAGCGCGCCGCGCGAGCAGGTCGCGCGCGAGGAAGTAGAGCAGCGCGGCCGCCAGCCACGCGAGCGCGCCGTTGACCACGAACGCGAGCGGGATCGACGCCGCCGCGATCGCGCCCGTTGCGAGCGGGCTCGCCGCCGTCCCGAGCTGCACGCCGAGCGCGAGCCAGTCGAACGCCGCGCCGCGCGCCTCGTTCGGCACCAGCATGCCGCCCAGCGAGTACGCCAGCGTCAGCGCGCTGCCGAGGCACAGCGCGACGAGCGTCCGCAGCACGAGCAGCGTGATCAAGTGATGCGCGAGCGCCATCGCGCCGCAGAGCGCCCCGCCCACGACGAGCTGCGCGAGGAGCATCCGGCCGACCGTCATGCCCTGCGCGAGCCGGGCGCCGAGCGTCGCTGAGATCGCCCCGCCCACGGCCGCGACCGAGATGATGATTCCCGACATCGCCGCCGCGTCGACGTCCGGCATGTGGGCGACGTGCAGCGGGATCAGCAGCGAGAGCCCGCGGTCGATGAACTGCGCGATGACGAGCAACGCGATGACGACGAGGAAGTTCGGATAGCGCACGAACTCACGCAGCGGCGTGGCGCGTGCGGTCCTGCGCGAGTCGCCGCCGTCCAGCGGGCGTGACTCGCGGAAGAGCACGATCAGCGCGACGAGCGCGATCGCGCACATGCCCGCGGTGACGTAGAACGCGGGGCGGATGCCGAGGCGGGAGGCGACGATGCCGCCGGCGAACGGGCCCACGGCGGTCGAGAGGATCTGCGCCGCCTGCACGCGGCCGATCGCCACCGACACCTGCTCGCGCGGCGCCGAGACGCTCGCCACCGCGATCGCCATCGGCGTGAACCCCGCGACGAGGCCCTGCAGGAAGCGCGCGACGAAGAGCTGCTGCACCGACGTCACCAGCCCCATCGCGGCGATGATCACCGTGAAGCCCGCGAGCGAGCGGATCAGCATCATCTTGCGGCCGAAGCGGTCGGCGAGCCGGCCGAAGACGGGTGCCAGGAGCCCCGACACCGTCGGGGTGACGGCGGCAAGGACGCCCGACCACAGCGCGATGCTCGACGGATCGGTCACGCCGAGCTCGCGCACGTAGAGCGGCAGGAACGGCGAGAAGAACTGGAAGCCGACGAACGCGATGAAGACGCAGAGCGACAGCGCCCAGACGTTGCGCTGCCAGCCCTGCGCCGACGCTTCGGTCAGACGGCGCGGCTCAGCGTTCCTGCGTCTTCACGTAGACGCCCGGCGAGCCGGGCGCATGGCGCATGTGGCCGCGCATCACCTTGTTGACCGGCACCTTGTCCTGCTGCGCCTTCCACGCGTCGGTCTCCGAGACCTTCGGATGCTCGAACTCGTAGAAGGTGAGGTACGTCGGCTCCCCGACCACCGCGCGGAAGCGCCGGCCCCGGATCACGCCGGGCACGGTCTCGTAGTTCGGCACGTAGATCGTGCTGTACCACTCGTTCCACTCGCGATCGACCTCGGCCGGCACGCCCATACGCCCGAGCTGCAGCGCCGGCGCGGGGCCGGCGTGCGCGGCGGCGTCGCCGAGCGCCTTCGGATGGATCAGCGTGTAGATGTTGCGGATGAACGTGGTGGCCACCGCCTGCGGGCCCGAGCGCTGCGTCCACGGCGTCGGGTTCTCCGACACCTGCTTGTACGCCGCGCTCGCCATGACCGCCGCATTCTCGAGCTCGTAGACCGCGAGGTGCTTCGGCCCGCCCTTCACGGCTTCGTAGCGCGCCGCGCTGAGGAAGCCGGGCACGCTCATGCGCTCGGCGAGATGCTCCTCGTTGTACCAGCGGTTGAAGTCCGGCTCCTTGTCCGCGGGCACCTCGCACCAGACCATGAGCAACGCGCTGCCGCGCTTGCGGGCGGCCATCACGCGGCTCCGAGCGGCATCGCCGGCTGCGGGAACGCCCAGCTCACCGGTGCCTTCGCTTCGAACGGGCTCTGCAGGCCGAGCTCCTTACCGATCTCCCGCACCGCGGGAAGCACCTCCTGGCCGAGCAGCCGGATGCAGGTGCGCGTGTCCGCGTTCGAGACGAAGCCGTCGTTGGCCCAGAAGCCCATGATCGACGGGCGCGTCTCCTCGAGCAGCCGGCGGATCTTCGGGATCACGGTCTTCGGCGTGCCCGCGATGATCTGCTGGTTCTGGATCTGGTCCTCGAACGCGGCACCGCGCGGATTCGAGCGCCGGCCCACCGCGTACTCCACGAACGCCGTGCGATACGACGGCGAGAAGTAGCCCGACGGGCTCGACCACACCGGGTGCGCGAGGCCGGTGAACTCGCCCTGCATCCACATGAACTGCCGCGCGTTCTCCAGCGCCTTCTCTTCGGTCTCGGCCACGTGGCAGCGCTGCAGGTAGCCGCGGAACTCCGGTCCGCCCTGGTGGCCGTGCTCCTTCGCGACGGTGTCGTACGTCTCCCAGATCTTCTTGGTGGCCTCGATCTCGGTGGACAGCGCGATGTAGGGATAGCCCTTCTGCGCGGCCCAGATGATCGTCTCCTTCGACAGCACGCCGGGGATCCACACGCGCGGGTGCGGCTTCTGCAGCGGCAGGGCCCACGGGTTCACCACGCGGTGGTGATAGTGCGTGCCCTCGAACCGGAACGGGCCCTCCTGCGTCCACGCCTTCACGATGAGCTCGTGCGCTTCCTCGAAGCGCTCGCGGTTGTACGCGGGGTTCACGCCGGTGGCGAGCTGCTCCTGGCCGCCGCCGCGCACGAAGCCCGACACGAGCCGGCCCTTCGAGATCATGTCGATCATCGCCAGCTCTTCGGCGAGCCGGAGCGGGTCCTCGGCGAGCGGCAGGGGGTTGCCGAGGAGCACGATCTTCACCCGCTGCGTCATCGCGGCGAGGATCGACGCGAAGATGTTGCACTTCGCCTGCATGCAGAACGGCGCGTTGTGGTGCTCGTTCAGCATGATGCCGTCGAAGCCGACCGCCTCCGCGAGCGTGTAGTGCTCGAGGTACTCGTTGTAGAGGCGGCTGCCCGCGAGCGGGTCGAAGTGCTTGTTGGAGAACATCAGCGCGGTCGCGCCGAAATCGAGGCCCGCCTGCGCGTCGTACGCGGACATCGGCTGCTCGGTGAAGTACATGAGGTGCATCAGAATCCTCCGATCAGGCGGGCGAGCCGCTCGGGCTGCTCCATCTCCACGTAATGCCCGGCGTCGTCGATCACCTCGAGCGTCGCGTTGCCGAGCGCCTTCGCGTAGCGCTCGCCGCATTCCAGCGGGACCACGCGGTCCTTGCGGCCCCACACGACGAGCGCGGGCGCCTTCACCGCGCCGAGCAGGTGCGGCAGCGTCTGGCTGTGCATGTACGGCTTCCACGCGACGCGGAACGTCATCTCGCGATTGAGGTCGAGCTGCTCGAGCGTCTTCGTCGGCGTCTCCGCGCCGTAGATCGCGTCGTAGCGCGCCTGGTCGGAAAAGCCGAGGCGCACGTAGTCGATGTACGAGAGCAGCGCCTGGTCCGCGATCTCGCCGCGCTCGGGCTTGATGCCCATCGCGCCCACGAGCACGAGCTTCGTGAAGCCGCGCGGCGCCATCGTCGCCATCTCCGCGGCGATCCAGCCGCCGAACCCGAGCCCGACGAGCGTGAGATCGGTGAGCCCGCGCTCCGCGATGAGCGCCTGGTAGATCACCGCGATGTCGCGCACGCTGCGCAGCCACTGCGGCCGCTCGGAGCCGTCGTAGCCCGGGTGCGACGGGCGCAGCACCGTGAAGCGCTGCGCGAGCGTGTCGTAGAACGGCAGGCGCTCGGGGCTGCCGACCTCGTGATGGAGGAGCAGCAGCGGCGTTCCGGATCCGGCACGTCTGAGATGGAGAGGGCCGCTCGCCAGCGGAACGGTCTCCAGGGTCCAGGTGATGTCTGCCATGGCGGGGAGTGTACCGTATGCGCGGATGCCCACGGCCCGTGCGCGCACCACCCGCGTCGTCCTCTGGATGAGCGTCGCCATGCTCGCCTTCTCGACGATGGCCATCTCGATTCGCGCGCTCGCCGGCGCGCTGTCGATCTTCGAGATCCTCACGGTGCGCACGGCGTGCGGCTTCGTCGTCCTCGGCGCGCTGGCTCTCACGCGTCCCGCGCTTCGCGCGCAGCTCTCGCCACGCCGGCTCGAGCTGCACGCGCTGCGCAACGGCGTGCACTTCGCCGCGCAGTACACGTGGGCGTGGAGCGTCATGCTGCTGCCGCTCGCCACGGTCTTCGCGGTGGAGTTCACGGCGCCGGCGTGGGCGGCGCTGTTCGCGGTGCTCTTCCTCGGCGAGCGGATGACGGCGAGCCGCGTCGGCGTGCTGGTGCTCGGCCTGCTCGGCGTGCTCGTGATCCTGCGCCCCGGGCTCGTCACGTTTCAGCCGGCGTCGCTGCTGGTGCTCGGCGCGGCGCTCGGCTTCGCGGTGATGCTCGTCATCACCAAGAAGCTCACCGGCCTCGCCACCACGTTCACGATCCTCTTCTGGATGAACCTGATGCAGCTGCCGATCGCGCTCGCCGGCAGCGATCTCGCATTCGTCAGCCGCCTGGGCGCCGGCGACGTCCCCGCGCTGCTGGGCATCGGCCTCTCGGGCCTGGTCTCGCACCTGGCGCTCAGCAACGCGTTCCGCGCGGGCGACGCCACGCTGGTGGTGCCGCTCGACTTCCTCCGGATTCCGCTGATCGCGGTCGTGGGCCGTCTCGTCTACGCCGAGCCGTTCGACCCGTTCGTGCTGGTGGGCGCCGCGCTGATCGTGAGCGGCATCGTGTGGAACCTGCGCGCGGAAGCCGCGCGCGGGTGAGGGGCGCGAGATCCGCGGCACGGGGCTCGACGCCGAGCGCCCGGATGGACGCGTGAGATGATGCAGGCCATGACGGCGACGGCGACCGACAGCGCGGGGCTCCCGATCACGGCGGCATCCTCGGAGGCGCTCGGGGCGTACGAGCGCGGCGTGGACCTCTTCCTCCGCTGGCGCGGCGGCGCCATGGAGGCGCTCGACGCCGCCGGCAAGGCGGACCCGACGTTCGCGCTGGCCGCGTGCACGCGCGCCTACATCGCCTGGCGCATGGGCCGCGCCGACCTCGCGCAGGCGGCGATGGAGCAGGCGACCGCGCTCGGGGACGCGCCCCGCACCGAGCGCGAGCGCCTGCACGTGCAGGCGGTCGACGCCATGCGGCGCGGCGAGAGTCGCGCGGCGCTCGACATCCTGGAGCGCGTCGCCGCGGACTATCCGACCGACCGCATCGCGGTGCGTCTCGTCGGCCTCAACTGCATCACGCAGGGGGAGTACCGCCGCGGGATCGACATCGCGCGGCGCAGCCTCGCCGCGAGCCCCGACGAGCCGCAGTACCTGACGATGCTGGGGTTCTTCCTCGAGCAGTCCGGCTTCAACGACGAAGGGCTGGAGACCAGCCTGCGCTCGCTGGCCAAGGACCCGACGAATCTCTACACCTATCACGCGGTCGGCCACGCCTATCAGGCGCGCGGTGACTATCGCAACGCGCTGGAGACGCTCGCGCGCGCCTGTTCGCTGGAGCGCTATCCGCACCTGCTGTGGCATCTGGCCGAAGCCCACGCGCTCCTCGGCGAGCCGCGCATGACGCGCGACTACTGGGCCTCCACCGCGCCGCCGCTGCCGCTCTACGAGCGCGTCGAGCTGCTGTGGCGCCTCGAGGTGCTGCGCCACACGCCCGCGGACGACGCGGTGTGGCGCGACCTGGCGAAGCAGGCGGAGCGCGCGCTCGAGCACGCGGAGCTCCTGACGACGTGGTTCCACCACTGGCTCGGCGTCCTCTTCGGACGCGTGGGGGATTGGGACCGCGCGCGCGGGCAGCTCGAGCGGCTGCGCGCGCTGCCCGAGGGACGCCCGAGCGGCTACTGGTCGACGCTCGGCGCGGCGCTCCTCGAAGGCGAGCTCGCGATCCTGCGGGGCGACGACGCGGCGGCCGTGCGGCACATGGCGCCCGCGGTGGCGCGGCTCGACGACATGGGCGGCGGCAGCCGCGAGCAGAAGGACATCTTCCGCGACGTCTTCCTCGAGCTGCATCGCCGGCTCGGCCGCGCGGAGGAGACGATCGTGCTCGCGCAGCAGCGCCTGCTCGCGAACCCGCACCACCTGCAGTCGCTGGCGGCGCTCGCGTGGGCCTACGCACGGCGCGGCGATGCGGCGCTCGAGCGGCAGGCGTGCCGTCAGCTCGTGCTGCGCGCGGAGGCGCTGGGGTGCGCGCCGGAGCTGCCGGAAGTCGCCGCCGCCCGGGACGTCCTCGCGCGCGCCACGCGAGGCCTTCCCTGAGCCCGCTCCCGCTCCGCCTCGGCGTCGTGTACGACTTCCGGAATCCGCCGGACTCCGGGATCGCGACGCCGCGCCTCTACGAGGAGATCCTGGAGCAGGTCGCGTGGCTGGACACGCTCGGCCTGGAGCTCATCTGGTTCACCGAGCATCACTTCGTCGACGACGGCTACCTGCCGTCGTGGACGCCGGTGGCCGGCGCGATGGCCGCGCGCACCACGCGCGTGCGCTTTTCGTCCGACATCTGCCTGCTGCCGTTCGCGAACCCCGTGCGCCTCGCGGAAGACCTCGCGGTGCTCGACAACCTGAGCGGCGGACGCATCGAGCTGGGCGTCGGCATGGGGTACGCGCCCCACGAGTTCCGCGGGTTCGGGATTCCGTATCCGCAGCGGCTCTCGCGGATGGACGAAGGGCTGGAGGTGCTCACGCGCTGCTTCACCGGCGAGCGCTTCAGCTTCCACGGCAAGCGCTACGACTTCGACGACGTCGCGATCCGGCCGCGCTACGTGCAGCCGGGTGGCCCGCCGCTGTGGATCGCGGCGATGTCCGTGGGCGGCGCCTCGCGGGCCGCGCGCTTCGACGCCCACCTGCTGCCGCAGGGCGAGCGTGCGCAGGTCCTCGATCCGTGGCGCGCGGCCGTGCGCGCGGCGGGACGCGATCCGGGCGCGCGCCGCGTCGGCATCATCCGCTCGTGCTTCGTCACCGACGATCCCCAGCGCGACTGGCCGATGGTGCGCGCGGCCGAGCGCTACCGCGGCGAGCTCTACAACCGCTTTTTCGAGGAGAGCGGGCAGGCCCGCTCGTGGTACCGCGCGGGCGAGCGGATTCCGCAGACGTGGGTGGTCGGCGACGTCGACCACTGCGTCGCCGAGCTCTCCGCGTTCATCGCGGAGCACGGCATCACCGACATGGTCACGTGGGCGGTGCCCCCCGGGCTCCGCCCCGCGCAGATGAACCCACACCTCGAGCGCTTCGCGCGCGAGGTGGCGCCGCGCCTGCGCGCGGCGGTCACGACATGAGCCGGAGGACGACAATGATCCCGACCCCAGAGACCACCCCGCGCTCCACGGACGAAGCCGCGCTCCTCGAGCTGGCCGCGCAGCGCCTGCCGGGCGGCGTGCTCGGCACCGGCCGGTTCCGCGACGACCTCGCGTTCGTCGTGAAGCGGGCGCAGGGCGCGCACCTGTGGGACTGGAGCGGGCGGCAGTACATCGACTACCTGCTGGGCTCGGGGCCGGCGTTCCTCGGCCACGCGCATTCGGCGGTGACGCGCGCGGTGACCGAGCACCTGGAAGGCGGGACGACGTACTTCCTCGTGAACGAGCCGGCGATCCGCCTCGCCGACGAGATCTGCCGCGCGGTGCCCTGCGCCGAGCAGGTGCGCTTCACCTCCACGGGCAACGAGGCGACGTTCTTCGCGCTGCGCGCCGCGCGCGCCTTCCGCCACCGCGACAAAATTCTGAAGTTCGAGGGCGGCTACCACGGCAGCCACGACTACGCGCTGATGTCGCAGACGCCGAAGTCGCCGAAGGCGTTCCCCGCGCCGATGCCCGACTCCGCCGGCATCCCGCACGCGATCGAAGGCGAGGTGCTGATCGCGCCGTACAACGACCTGGCGACGTTCGAGGCGCTCCTCGCGGTGCACGCGGACAGCCTCGCCGCGGTCATCGTGGAGCCGTTCCAGCGCGTGATCCCGCCGCGCGAAGGCTTCCTCGAAGGCGTGCGGCGCATCACGCAGCGGCACGGGATCCCGCTGATCTTCGACGAGGTCGTCACGGGATTCCGGTTCGCGTACGGCGGCGCGCAGGAGACGTACGGCGTCACCCCCGATCTCGCCACGTTCGGCAAGATCATCGGCGGCGGCTTTCCGCTCGCGGCCGTGGCCGGACGCGCGGACATCATGCAGGGCTTCGATCCGCGCACCGAGGGGACGGGCGCGTTCGTGTCGCAGTCCGGTACGCTGAACGGCAACCCGATCGCGGCGGCGGCGGGGCTCGCGTCCCTGGCCGAGCTGCGCAAGCCGGGCATGTACGAGGGGGTCCGGAAGATCGGCGGCGCGCTGATGACCGGGCTGGCGGACCTCGCGAAGAAGCTCGGCGTCACGGCCCAGGTCGTCGGCCACCCGACCGTGTTCGACATCGTGTTCACGGACACGCCGATCGTCGACTACCGCGCGACGCTGACCAACGACCGGGCGAAGCTGAAGCGCTTCAACGACGCGTGCCTGCGGCGCGGGCTGCTGAAGGGCGCCTCGAAGGTCTACGTCTCCTGCGCGCACACGGAGCAGGACGTGGAGCGCTCGCTCGCGATCTTCAAGGAAGCGCTGACGGCGTAGCGCTGCCGCTACGCGATCGCGAACGCCCGCACGTGCGGGACGGTGCCGTACGGCTTGTAGATCTTGTACCAGCGGCTCATGAAGAGCGCGATGTCGCCGGCGACTTCGTACTCGCCGTAGTTCGCGTCGAAGAAGCGCCACGGCCCGTCGCTCCTCGGCTGGAAGAGGGCGACGGCGTGCCCCGCCAGCGCGCCCTCGGTGATGCGGTGGTATTCCCAGAGGAGTGCGCGCGGGCACTTCGGAAGCTGGGTGGACAGGAAGAGCGTCAGCCGCGTGGGCAGGCTCGCCGAGGTCTCGTCCTCGTCCTTCGTCTCGTCGGCGGTCTCCCTGATCCGCCGCGGGAGCTCGAGCATCTTGCCGGTCCGGAACGCGAGCAGGTCCCTGAATCCGCGCTGGTCGCTGGACCCGCGGAAGTCATTCCGAAGGACGTCTTCCATCTCGCGGAGGTTGTCTTTGGAGTAGTACGACCCGACCCTCTGGAGCGCGAGCATCTTCGTCATCAGCTTGCGCTCGTCCACCCTGTCGAAGGACCGCTTCCAGCGGCTTTCATCGTGCGTGGCGTTCCAGGCCATCCGCCGGAGCCAATCGGCCGCCATCGCCTGGCACACGCCGCCGGAGGTCGACTCCATCCGCTGGAGCGCCGCGCCCTGGCTGAACGGAAAGGCGAGCACGGCCCGGCCCGCGAGGACCGCTTCCTGGACGAGAAGGTTGCCGAGACGGACGGTCTCGTCGTCCAGGCGCTTCTTCATGGCGGTGAAGATCGGTTTCGTCGGGTAGGGGCTGCCCGGGCCGTGATGCTTGCGGTAGAAGCCGCGGTACATCTCGATCTTGAACTTCATGAGGCGGCCGTAGGTCTGCTTGGTGACGTACGCCTCGTACTGCTCGAGCACGCTGTCCGACACCCGGTTGCTACGGTCCTCGTCGTCCGAGCCGTCGCGGCCGTAGTCGTCGTCGACCAGCTTCTTCCGGAGGTACGCGCGCTCCTCTTCCGTCAGTTCGAACATCCACGTCGATCATCGCCGATCCCGAGCGAACGATAGGGATGTTTTCTTCGGGGCCGGCACCGCTCCCTACGCCGTGTGGGCGTCGACCACGCTCTGCAGCTTCGCCTTCGGCACCGCGCCGACCACGCGGTCCACGAGCTCGCCGTCCTTGAAGAAGAGCACCGTGGGGATCGAGCGGATCTCGTAGCGGGCGGCCAGGGCCGAGTGCTCGTCGATGTTGACCTTCATCAGGGTCACGTCGCCGGCGGAGGCTTCGGCGATCTCCTCCAGCGCGGGCGCGAGCATGCGGCACGGGCCGCACCATTCGGCCCAGAAGTCCACCATCGCGAGGCCTTCGGTGGCCATCAGCGTCTCGTCGTAGTTCTGTTCGGTCAGGTCGATCGCAGCGGACATCGTCAGTCCTCCCGCCCTTGAGAGCACGCGGGGCCCCGCCGGGATTCCGCGGCGCGGAGCCGTGCCAGACTGTGCGTATGGCCAAGGCGCAATCGGTCGCCGTGCTCGCCGCGGGCCGTGAGGTCGTCGTGACGAACCCGGGCAAGGTCTTCTTTCCCCGGGCGGGGTACACCAAGCTCGACCTCGTGAACTACTACGCGACGGTGGCCGAAGGCGCGCTGCGCGGCATCGCCGGCCGTCCCATCGTGCTCAAGCGCTACGTCGACGGCGCCGAAGGCGAGCCGTTCTTCCAGAAGCGCGCCCCCGAAAAGCATCCCGACTGGGTCGAGACCGTCGAGCTGCGGTTTCCGTCCGGCCGCACCGCCCGCGAGATCGTCGTGCGCGATGCCGCGCAGCTCCTGTGGATCGTCAACCTCGGCTGCATCGACCTGAACCCGCATCCCGTCCGTGCGGACGATCTCGATCATCCCGACGAGCTGCGCATCGATCTCGATCCCACGCCGGGTGTCGGCTGGGATGCCATCCGCCGGGTGGCGCTCGTCGTGCGCGACGTGCTCGACGAGCACGGCCTGCACGGGTGGCCCAAGACGTCCGGCTCGCGCGGCATGCACGTGAACGTGCGCCTCGAGCGCCGCTGGACGTTCGACCAGGTCCGGCGGGCGGCGCTCGCGATCGCGCGCGAGGTCGAGCGGCGCGCGCCCGAGCACGCGACGAGCAAGTGGTGGAAGGAGGAGCGCCACGGCGTCTTCCTCGACTACAACCAGAACGCGAAGGACCGCACCGTCGCCTCGGCGTGGTCCGTGCGGCCGACGCCGGACGCCCGCGTCTCGATGCCGCTCGCGTGGGACGAGGTGCCGGACTGCGATCCCGCGGCGTTCACGCTGGCGACGGCGCCCGGACGCTTCGCGGACCGCGGTGATGCCTCCGCCGGCATCGACGCGGCCCCCGGCTCGCTCGACTCGGTGCTCGCGCTCTCCGCCGAGCAGGAAGCCGCGGGCCTCGGCGATGCGCCCTGGCCGCCGCACTACAAGAAGCAGGGCGACGAGCCGCCGCGCGTGGCGCCGTCGCGCCGCCGGATGACGCATCCGTTGATCACAGTGGCGAAGGCGCCGCACAAGGACGAGGCGCTGGCCGGGCTCGAGCGGTGGAAGGCGCGCCATCCGGCCGCGGCCGCGAAGCTCGCGGTCGACGACGTGCTGATCGACACCATGCGCGGCCGCTCCAGCACGTGGACGCGCGTGCGCGTGAACCTTCGTCGCGTGCCCGAGGGCGAGCGGCCCGCGGAAGAGGCGCCGGATCCCGACTACGACCCGTGGCAGCGGGGCGCGCGCGCCTAGGCTGCTACGCGGCCACGGACGCGAAGCGCTCGACCAGCCGCCCTTCGAGCTCGCGGGCCTCGGCGAGCGCGCCCAGCCCTTCGACCTCGCCGATCGCCGCGGCGACCAGCCTGGCGATGCGACGGCCTTCGGTGGGCGGCCAGCCGACCGCCGCCAGGGTCTTCTCGCACTGCACCGCGTGCTCGGCGATGTGGGCGGCGAAGCGATGCAGGCGGAAGCGCACGTCGACCGCGTAGTGCACCCAGCGCATCGGCCGGGTCAGCGCCGCGGGCGGCAGATCCTCGAGCAGGCGCGCGGACTCGGCGCGCGCGGCGCCCAGGCGCGCGAGGAGCGCGGCGACGTCGCCGGTGTTCGGCAACGACGCCGGGGTGGGAAGCCGGTCCTCGGGAATGCGCACGGGATCGGCCTCCGAGCGGTCGACCGCGTAGCGCGTCTGCACCGCGTAGCGGCGCTCGATCACCAGCACGTGGTGGAGCGTCTCGCGGAGTGTCCACGCGCTTTCGCGGGGCGGGGTATCGAGCAGCGCATCCGGCACGCCGAGCAGCAGCCCGCGCAGCTCGCCGAACGCGCGCTGGGCGAGGGCGAGGATGCGGCGCGACTCCGGATGCGGCGCCGCCGCGATGCGGACGGCGACCTCCTGCGCGTCTTCCAGCGTGCGGTAGAGCGCGAAGCGCGCCGACATCGTGGCGTCGCGCCACGTCCACGGGCGGTCCAGCGCCGCCTCGTCCAGCGCCGCGAAGCCCGTGAGCGCCGCCGCGTAATCAGCCATCACGTCCTCCCCGGTCGCGCGCGCCGAACACACGCTCCAGCTCGTAAGCCGGCGTGACCTCGAGCTGATCGTACCGGCAGTCACGCGGCCGCTTGTCCGGGCGCCAGCGCACGAACTGCGCGGCGTGGCGGAAGCGGTCACCCTGCATGTGGTCGTACGAGACCTCGACCACGCGCTCGGGATGCAGCGGCTCCCAGCTCAGGTCCTTGCCCCGGTTCCAGCGGCTCGTCGCGCCCGGCATGCGCTGGCCCTTCGCGGTCGCCTCCTGCTCGGCTTCCGCCCAGTCGCGCCACGGGTGATCGTCGAGCGCGCGCTCGCGCAGCGGCGCCAGCTCGGTCACGAGCTGCTTGCGCACCACGTTGCTGAACGCGGCGGTGACGCCGACGTGGTGCAGGGTGCCGTCGTCGTCGTAGAGCCCGAGCAGCAGCGAGCCGACCATCGTGCCGGGCCCGTTCTTGTGCCAGCGAAAGCCGGCGACCACGCAGTCGGCGGTGCGCGCGTGCTTGACCTTGATCATCGTGCGCTCGCCGGGCTTGTAGGGCTCGTCGAGCCGCTTGGCCATGACGCCGTCGAGGCCGGCGCCTTCGAAGCGCTGGAACCAGTCCTCCGCGAGCGCGCGGTCCCGCGTAGCGGGGGAGAGATGCACCGGCGGCCGCGCCCGCTTCAGCGCCTGCTCGAGCCGCGCGCGGCGCTCGGCGAGCGGGGTGGCGCGGAGGTCGTCGTCACCGAGCGCGAGCAGGTCCCATGCGACGTACGACGCCGGCGACTGGCCGGCGAGCAGCTTCACGCGCGACGCCGCGGGATGGATGCGCAGCAGCAGCGCCTCGAAGTCGAGGCCGGCCTCGCCGACGATCACGACCTCGCCGTCGAGCACGCAGCGCTCGGGCAGCGTGGCCGCCAGCGGCGCCGCGAGCTCCGGGAAGTAGCGGTTCATCGGCTTCTCGTCGCGGCTCTGCAGCAGGAGCTCGTCGCCGTCGCGCCAGACGAGCGTGCGGAAGCCGTCCCACTTCGGCTCGAACTGCCACCCGTCGCCCTCCGGAAGCCGATCCGCGGAGGTCGACAGCATCGGCGCGAGCGGCGGGGGGAACGGCAGCCGCATCACGTCTCGGGCTGGCTGGACTTCCGGATGTCGAGCATCGGCGGCACTTCGCCGCCGTGGGTGGCGTCCGCCTCGATGCGGGTGATCCGGTTCATGCGCGCGACGATGTCCTTGATGCGCTCGAGCCCGGCCTGGGCGCGCTCCACGCGCTTGGCCTCGTCACCGCCGGCCGCGACCTGCCGCGCGAGCAGATCCAGGTTGCCCGAGACGACCATGAGCGGGTTGTTGATCTCGTGCGCGGCGCCCCGAGCCAGCAGGTTCACCGCGCGCAGGGTCTCGGTCTCGCGCCGGGCGGCCTCCGCGGCGCGCGCCCGCTCGATCTCGGTGAAGAGCCGGCCCACGCCGCCGATGCCGAGCAGGGTGAGGATGAGGAAGGGGAGCCAGACCTGCGCGAAGAGCTCGATGCCGCGCGCGCCGAGGACGGCGAACGACAGCGCGGTCACGCCGTACACGGCGCCGCTCAGCGCGAGCGTGTGGCGGAGACGCGCGCCGCCGTCGCGCCGCGCCCACCGCGCCACCAGCGTCGCGACCACGACCGTCCCGAAGATCCCGAGCAGCCCCGCCTCGCGCCCGTCGCCGCCCAGGTAGATGCGGTAGAGCGCGGCGGGCAGCGCCGCGACCAGCGAGGCCCGACCGCCTTCGACCAGCGCGATCAGCGCGATCGGCACCAGGCGCGCGTCGATCGCGAGGCCTTCGCCGAGGATGATCCGCGAGATCATGAGGACGACCGCGAGGCCGCCGAACACGAGCCCGGTGACGACGGCGCGAGCCCACGCGGGCAGCCGCTCGAGCCAGCCCCTCGCGTAGGAGTAGAAGACCAGGCCGACGGCGACGATGCCGGCTGCCTCGATGACGTGATGGAAGTCCACGGCGGGCCCCAGACTACCGCTAGTCGAGCCAGTCTTTCTCTTTGAGCTTTCGCGGCAGGTAGCGGTTGGTCAGGTACTGGAAGTCCTTGTTGGCGAGCGCGTCGAGCTCGTACTTGAGCCCGCTCCCCAGCATCCGCTTGATCTCTTCCTGCCACGGCTTCTTGGCGAACCAGCGGTAGTTCAGGAGCTCCTTGGCGCGCGCGACGTCCTTGTCGTTGAGCTTGATGCCGACGTTGCGCGGGAGGCCGTACGCCTCGGGGTCCGCGCTGGAGAGCCCGATGAACTTCGCCTTCGGGATGGCCATGCGCTGGCTCTCGAACGCGAGGTTGATCGAGCCCTGCTTCACGACCGAATAGATGTAGTAGCCCCACGGATCGTTGTCGACGAGGACGTAGACGGGCAGGTCGTGCTCCTCGTGCAGGCGCCGGGCGAGGCGACGGACGCCCCGCGGCGGCTGGCCGTTGCCGGTGAGCAGCACGCAGTTGTAGCGCCGCCAGAACTTGTCCTCCGAGAGGCGGTTCCACTGCGTGCCCTTCTCGACGAGCAGCACGAAGTCGGCGGTGCAGCGGGCGATCGCCAAGTACTCCGGCTCCACGATCGACGGGACGGAGTAGCCGCCCTTGCCGAGGCGCGTGCAGTCCACGCGGTCGCCGTCGTCCACGAAGACGACCGGGCCGACGATCGATCCCGCGTTCTCCGCGCGCACGTGCAGCTCCTCGCGGAGGGCCTCGAGCGTGACCTCGAGGTCCTCGATGATCGGATCCGACTCGTCCTGCGTGTCGAGCGTGTTCTCGTGCGAGTTCTTGATCGTGTGCTTGGTGCGGTAGTAGATCTCGCGGAGCGAGGTCGTGAGGTTCGCGCGCTGCAGCTCGCTGAGCGCGTCCGCCACCAGGACCGTCTGCATGAACTTCTTCGCCATCGCCATGTTGAAGAAGGACCGCGCCTGCTTCCGCTTGCCCATCTCCAGCAGGCCCTTGCGCTCGTTGAACTCGATGTTCGACAGCGCGCGGACGGGGATGGTGATGGTCGGGTCCTTCTTCTTCTCGGCGGCGTTGATGACGATGTCGGCGACGCCGACGAGCTTCTTCTCGACCACCGTGGGCTTGTGCGCGGCCTTCTTCTTCGCCATCGCGCGGGCTACCTCTTCACCTTCGGCCCGGCGTTACGGACGGGCCTGGCCTTGCTCCTGGCTTTCGCGGGCTGCCGCGACCGCTTCGCCCGGCCTGTGGCCTGTGCGCTCGCCTTCGCGGCGGCCTTGACCTTGCCGCGCGGCGCGGCCGCCGGCGCGGGCTCCGGCGCCGCCGCGGCGTCGCGGCCCGCGCCGTTGGTCGCCGCGCCGTTCGTCTCGTGCGGGGCGATGACCGGCACCTCGCCCTCGACGCCGTCCGCGGTGACGATGATCGAGTGCGGCAGGCCTTCGGGCCCGCCGCCGTTCTTGCCGAGCGCCTCGTCGGTCTTCAGGCCGCCCGTGAGCTTCGTCGCCATCGCGTGGAGCTGGCTCTTCAGCTTCTCCGTGGCGAGCTTGCCGCCCTTCAGGCGGTTGCAGGACTCGACGATCTCCTCGATGTAGAGCGCGAAGATGTTGCGGCGCCGGTGCTCGCTCTCCGCGCGCTCGCGGCGCCGGAGGAAGGCGCGCAGGCGCCGCCCGCACTCGTTCAGCGCGAGGGCGATCTCCTTGTGGATCTCGTCGTACTCGGCGATCGCTTCCTTCGACTCGCTCGTGAACGGCACCCACACGGACGCCATGTGGACGAAGATCACCATCGGGCCGGCGGGCAGGGAGCCGCGCGACTGCGCGACCCCGTAGTTGCGCCACGTGGTGTCGAGCACGGCCTTGGTGATCGCGCACGCGCTCGGCTGATAGAGGAGCGGCACGCGGTTGGCGTAGCGGATCACGCGCGCCAGCTCGGTGTCGTCCTTGCCGCCTTCGCCCTCGGCGAGCGGGATCGCCTTCTTCTCCGGCGCCGCGCCCTGGTCGGGCGCCTTGCCGAACGCGAGCCCCGCCTCGATCACGAACGGGTTGCCGCGATAGACCGCGGGCGGGCGCGTGACCGCCGTGTAGAACTCGCCCTTGATCTGGCGATAGAGGCCGGCGAGCAGCGCGCGCTCGCCGATCGGCGAGAGGCAGTTGGTCGGCGGCGCCATGATCTTGGTCGCCTGGATCGCCTTGTAGAGGTTGTCGGCGGCCTGCCCGTGCAGGTCGCGCGGGCGCGCGTTCGGCGAGAGCCCGGCGGCCTTGGCGATCTCCGCGCCGAGCTCGGACGGCACGCGGCTGAAGTCGCTCGCGAGGAACCCGGAGAGCGTGTGGCTCCGGGTGTCGTGCGCCATCTTGAGCAGCATCCCGAGCTCGATGCCGTAGGGATGCGGCTTGATCTCTTTGGGCGCCGGCGGCAGCTGGTCGAACGTGCGCGGGAACTCGCGGCTCTCGCCCTCGGGCGTGACGTACGTGAGCTTGACGTGCGGGTTCGCGATGATCGTCTGCTCGACGTACTCGTCGACCGAGGCGCGGCCCTTCTGGTAGCGCCCCTCGATCTCCATGCTGACCTGCGTGCCGCGCGGCGTCTCCCACTCGACGGTCTTCTCGACCAGGATGCGGGGCTCGTTGTTCTTGGTGTCGATCTGCACCTCGAAGTAGTGCGCGGGCGCGCGCGTCCCGGTGCGCGAGATGATCTGCACGGGCTTGCCGGTGGTGAGCTGCGCGTACATGCCGGCCGCGGAGATGCCGATGCCCTGCTGCCCGCGGCTCATGCGCAGCCGGTGGAACTTCGAGCCGTAGAGGAGCTTGGCGAAGATGGGCGGGATCTGCTTGCGCACGATGCCGGGCCCGTTGTCGGCGATCGTGATCCGGAAGCGCGTGGCCTGGCTGGCCATCGCGTGGTCGACGGCGTCGAGCTTCACGGTGACGTCCGGCAGGATGCCGGCTTCCTCGCAGGCGTCGAGCGCGTTGTCGACCGCTTCCTTCACGCACGTGAGGAGCGCCTTGCGCGGGTTGTCGAACCCGAGCAGGTGGCGGTTCTTGGTGAAGAACTCGGAGACGGAGATCTCGCGCTGCCGGGCGCCCATCTCGACGGCGGTGACCGTGCGGGGGGGCGCGGCGGGCGCGGCTTTGGGCTTTGGGGCGACGGCGGTAGCGGTGGCCATTGCCCCCATAGAAGCAGACTCCCCCGCCGACACCAAGTTTTGGGGGTGTTTTTCGGCCCGGCCCCGCCTGGGGGGCCCGCCCCCGGGGGGCCTACGGCGTGTGCTTCGCGAGGAACTCCTTCACGCGGGCGCGAGCGGCGGTCAGCGCGTCGCCGGTCTTCCAGTCGAGGATCATCTCGGCGTTCGGGAGCAGCTTCGCCAGCTCCTCGGAGATCGGGCGCGGGTGCGCCTCGTCGTTGCCCGCGAGGATCAGGCACGGCGTCGTGACCGTCGACACGAACGCGCGGTCCACGCAGTAGACGAAGCCGGGCTCGTAGAGGTTTCTGTAGAAGGCGTCGATCACCGCGTCCGTCGCTTCCGGATGGTCGGTGAGGGACTTCGCCCACTCGTTGACGCGGGGCGTCCGCGGCGGGAGCGCGGGCGCCACGCGCCCGATCGGCTGCGCGAGCACGGCGGACGCTACCCGCGCCGGCGCGGCTTTCAGCATGTTGAGGATGAACGAGCCGCCGATGCACTGGCCGTACAGGTGGCAGCGGTCGATCTTCAGGTGGTCGAGCACGGCGAGGTGGTCCGCGGTGTAGCTGTCCCAGCTATCCCGCGCGGTGATCGGCGCGCGCGACTTGCCGCCCGCGTTGCGCTGGTCCATCGCGATCACGCGGAACCGGTCGGTGAAGTCGGTGATCGGATTGATCGGCGCGGTCGGCCCGCTCCAGACCGAGATGACCGATTGCAGGCCGAGAGGCGCGAACGTCAGGATCGGGAACCCCTGGCCGAACTCTTCGTAGTAGAGCGTCGCGTCGCCGCGCTGGATGGTTGGCATGCGCGGAGTATACGCGTCAGCCCGCGGTCGATGGCCTGAGCCTTGCCCGCGGCGCTCGGGCCAGACGTTCACGATCGTGATGATGGTGACGAGGACGTAGGAGCCGAGCCGGACCCAGAAGTTGCGGACGACGGAGTACTGGAGGCGCTTATCCCCGAGCAGCCATCGGTGACACAATATGCCACCGAGAGGGGACTTCAGATCATGGATGCCGTGACCTTCGACCGTGAGCCGCCCGGAAACTTGCCGACGCTGGTCGTGGCGTTCGGCGGATGGATCGACGCCGGGAAGGCGGCCACCGGCGCGTTGCGCCACCTGGTCGACCACCTGCCCGCCGCGCCGCTGGCCCGCATCGACGCCGAAGAATTCTTCATGCTCGCGCAGGAGCGGCCCGAGGCGCGCTTCGGGCCCGACGGCGCCCGCGAGCTGCACTGGCCGCGTAGCGAGTTCTTCACGTGGCAGCCGGACGGCGGCGGGGAGGGGCTGCTGCTGTTCAGCGGCCCCGAGCCGCACCTGCGGTGGCGCGCCTACACGAAGGCGCTCCTCGACGTCGCCGAGCGCTGCGGCGTGAAGCGCATCATCTCGCTCGGCGCCCTGCTCGCGGGGGCGCCGCACACGCGACCGGTGCGCGTCACGGCCCGCGCCACCGATCCGGCCGCGCGCGCGCTGCTCGAAGCGTGGGGCATCTATCGCCGTCCGACGTACGAAGGCCCGACCGGCATCTCCACGGTCGTGCTCGACGCCGCGGACCGGCGCGGCATGCACCACGTCGGCTTCATGGGGCAGGCGCCGCACTACCTGCAGGAGGGCGAGAACCCCGCGGCGATCCAGGCGCTGGTGAGCTACACCGCGCGCCTGCTCAACCTGACCCCGGACATGTCGCAGTTCGCCGAAGCGATCGACGAGTTCCGCGCGGAGTGCGACAGGGCGGTGGCGCGCGACCGCGCCACGCGCGAGCACGTACGCAAGCTGGAGGAGCAGTACGACGCGGAGGCCGGCGCCGAAGGGTCGCCGTTGCCCGCGGGCGAGCTCGACTCGGACAAGCTCATGCAGGACCTCGAGGACTTCCTGCGCAAGCAGGGCGGGACCGGCACCGAAGGCCGCTAGGTCAGGACGGCAGGATCACCGCCTTGCCGGTCGTCTGCGTGTCGAAGAGCCGGTACGCCTCCTCCGCCTGCTCGAGCGTCCAGCGGTGCGTGAAGAGCGCCTCGACGTCGAGCTTCCGATCCGCGACGAACTCCGCGCATTCCGCCTGGCCCTGCTTCGAGAACGTCCACGAGCCGACCAGCGTGACCTGCCGGCGCAGCAGGTCCGGGCTCACGTCGAGCGTCACCTGGCCGCGCTCACCGACGAAGCACGCCGTGCCCCACGACCGCACCGCGCGCACGGCGGCCGCGCGCGCGTCCGGCGCCGACGAGGCATCGAGCGTCTTGTGGGCGCCCTCGCCGTGCGTGAGGTCGCGGATCGCCGCCACCGCGTCGGTGGCCGCGGGATCGATCGTCTCGTGCGCGCCGAACGCCTGCGCCATCTTCCGGCGCTCGGGCGCGATGTCGACCGCGATGACGCGCGCGCCCATCTCGACCGCGAACTGCGTGGCCGACAGGCCGACCGGGCCCTGGCCGAAGATGGCGATCGTCTCGCCGCCCTGCAGGTTGATGCGCTTCAAGGCGCCCCACGCCGTGCCGGTGCCGCAGGAGATCGCCGCGCCCGTCACGAACGAGAGCGAGTCGGGCAGCGTGACGAGCGTGGAGACCGGCACCTTCATGTACTTCGCGTGGCCGCCGTGCCCGCCGGAGCCGAAGACGACGGTGCCCTCGAGACACATCTGCGTCCAGCCCGCGCGGCAGTGCTTGCAGGCGCCGCAGCCGTCGTAGTGATGGTCCATCACGCGCTGGCCGACGCGCGCCTCCTTCTCCGTCACGGCGGCGCCGACGGCGGCGACGACGCCACACGGCTCGTGGCCCGCGATCATGCCGGCCTTGCGCTGGATGCCGCCGGTCACGGCGCCCGCGGGCTGCGCCGGCGCGCGGTACTGGTGCAGATCGCTCCCGCACATGCCGGACGCCTTGATCTCGAGGATCACGTCGCGTGGGCCGGGACTTGGATCGGGAAACGCTCTGAGCTCGAGCTTGCGGTCTCCGAGAAAGACGACGCCCTGCATGGGATCCTCCACGGGTTCGGGTTCGCGCAATGGTACCGTAGGCGCCATGCCACGACTGAACTTCGGCGCCTTCCTCGCTCCTCATCACCCCATCGGCGAGCACCCGATGCTCCAGTTCCGCCGCGACCTCGACCTCGTCGAGCGTCTCGACACGCTCGGGTACGACGAGTTCTGGTGCGGCGAGCACCACTCCAGCGGCTGGGAGACGATCGCCTCGCCGGAGATGTTCCTCGCCGCCGCAGGGGAGCGGTCGAAGCGCATCAAGCTGGCCACCGGCGTCGTGTCGCTGCCCTATCACCATCCGTACAACGTGGCCCAGCGGATGGTGCAGCTCGATTGGATGACGGGCGGCCGCGCGATCTTCGGCTCCGGGCCGGGCGCGCTGGCGTCGGATGCGCACACGCTCGGCATCGACCCGATGCTGCTGCGCGACCGCCAGGACGAAGCGATCGGCGTCATCCGCCGCCTCATGCGCGGCGAGCGCGTGACGTACGAATCGGACTGGTTCAGCCTGCAGGACGCGAAGCTGCAGCTCCTGCCGCTGCAGGAAGACATGCCGTTCGCGGTCGCTTCGCAGATCAGCCCCTCGGGCATGACACTCGCCGGCAAGCACGGCATCGGCATCATCTCGATCGGCGCGCTCGCCGAGGAAGGGCTGAACTCGCTGCCGACGCAGTGGGGCTTCGCGGAAGCCGCCGCGAAAGAGCACGGCCAGGCCGTGGACCGGAAGAACTGGCGCGTGCTGATGAGCTGGCACATCGCGGAGACGCGCGAGAAGGCGCGGGCGGAGGCGCGCGACGGCCTCCTGCGGCACAACAACGAGTACATCACCGCGACGCTGCAGCGGCCGGGCGCGCGCGCCTTCAAGGATCCGGACGAGGCGGTGGACCGCACCGCCTTCGCGCCGGGCGCGGTGTCGACGATCGGCACGCCGGACGACCTCGTGGCGCGGATCAAGTCGGTGCTCGCGATCTCGGGCGGGTTCGGCACGGTGGTCGGCTTCGTCCACGACTGGGCGAACCCGGAGAACACCATGCGGAGCTGGGACATGGTGGCGCGCTACGTGGTGCCGGAGATCAACGGCTATCTCGCCGGCCTGCGCACCTCGCGCGAGTTCGTCGCGGAGAACCGCGAGTACTTCAACCGCGCGCGCGACGCCGTGATGGCGAAGATCACGGAGAACGAGGCGGCCGCCGAGGCCTTGAAGGTGACGAAGTCGCCGCTCCTCGCCGCCTCCGCGGCCAACATGCCGGACCTGCCCCAGCGCTAGCGAACGTGGTGCCTAGGGTTTCGTGATCAGGACCGAGGTGTTGGCCTCGCGCCGGACCACCTCGCCTTTCACGGTGTACTCGGCGATCACGCGCGCGTGATAGAGGCCGGGCGCGAGCCCGGCGAGCTTGAGCCGGTACTGCTCGGGCTCGCTCCGCCCGCGCTCGATCCGTGGCGCGAGCCGCTCCATCGCCTTCACCGACGCCGGCTTGCGGATCTCCACCAGCCGCGGGAGCGTGCCGGGACGGCGCGCCGCATCGTAGGCGTAGAGCTCGACGCGCACCTTCGCGCCCGGCACCGCGCGGCCCGCGCGCCGGAGCACCGCGGTCAGCTCGGACGCGTTTGCGGCCACCGGCCGCACGGCGAGCGTCGTCGCGGACCGCCCCGCGACGAAGATGTCGACGAGCGCGTCGTGGCCCGCGCGCACGCCCACGGTCCACGCGCCCTCGTGCACGCGCTGGCCCGTGCCCGGGCAGCGATAGGGCAGGAGCACCCGCACGATCTCGTAGCGGGCGGCGCGGATGCGCCGGTGCCCCGGGCTCTGCGCCGTGTCGGGGACCACGCACGCGTTGCCCGGGCTCGTCACGGTCACCTGCACGGTGGCGGCCGGATCGGCGCCGAGCCAGTTCACGATGAAGGTGAGCGCGCGATCGTCGGCGGTGATCACCGTCGATTCGCCCGCGCGCTGCCCCGCGCGCAGCTTGTGGCGCGGGTCGACGAGCAGCGCGGCATCGACGGCCGAGCCGGCGACGGTGATGAAGTGCTTCTGGAGGTCGAGCGGGCTCGCGTCCTGCTCGTTGACGTGGCTGCCGAGCGTGGCGGCCGCGATGTCCGCGAGCGCCGCGTCGTCGACGTCGAGGCCGAAGCCGATCGAGTGGAACCGCACGTCGTTGTCGACGACCGCCGGCTTCGCGTCGAGCACGCCGGTGCCGGCGGGGCGATTGTGCTTGCCGTCGCTGAAGACCACCATCACCTGCCGCGGGTTGGGCTGCGCCACGGCGCCGAGCTGGTCGAGGCCGGCCTGGATGCCGCCGATCACGTTGGTGAGGCCGCCGGTCGCGAGCGCCTCGATCGCGGCGCGCGCCTGGGGGGCGGAGGCCGCGGTGATCGGCTGCACGTCGAAGACCGGGTTGAGCGGGATCACGTTCTCCGCGAACCCGACCAGGCCGAGCCGGTTGCCCGCGTCGAGCGAGAGCAGGTCGATGAACTGGTTGGCCGCGGTCTGGAGCGCCTGGAGCTTGGTGACATTGGGCGCCCCGGAGGCGCCGCCCATCGAGCCGCTCCGGTCCATCACGAGCACGACGTCGGCGTTCTGGACGCCGAGGACGAAGTCCACCTCCGGCGTGGTTGCTCCCGCGACGACCGGCACGCGGCGTGCCCCACGCAGGTCCGGGACACCGCTGGTCGCGCTCACGAAGTCGTCGAACGTCTCCGAGTTGAACGCGGCCACGTTGGCGCCCGCCGCCGCCGTCCGGTTGTAGCGATTGCCGGCCGGATCGTCGTTGGTGACGTCGGGGACGTCGTTCAGCCACGGCTGGATCGCCACGACGTAGTCGCCGGGCGGCAGGCCGGGCACCACGTAGGTCCCGGCCGCGGCGCCGTTGCCGTCCAGCGCGGTCGCCGTGTACCTCTCGACGACCGGGTCGGTGAGCGTGTCGGCCTGGTAGACCCACACGCGGATGCCGCCCACGGGGGTGCCGTCCGCCTGCGTGACGAGGCCCGTGATCGCGCCGGTGACGAACGGCGCGACGCCGCCGGGGAAGAATCCGGGGCCGGGGTAGGTCTTGCCCGCCGCCACCCGGTCGTCCAGCTCCAGCGTGCGGGCTTCGGTCTCGGACGCCGCGTTGCCGGTGGACACCGCGGGGAACATCGTCGGCCGCGTCGCGAACGGGCCCCTGATGCTCGTGTGCGCGAGCCCGAGCATGTGGCCGATCTCGTGCGTGGCGACCGCGCGGATGTCGGCGATGAGGTTCACGTTGGCGGGGACGGTCTCGAAGTCGAAGCCCGCGGCGTTGAACGAGAGGTCCATGTCGAGGATCGTCCCGGTCTGCAGGACGAAGCCGTTGGGGAAGACCGCGGCGGGGAGGGTCACCGTCTGCGCGTCGATCGTGATCGTCCGGTTGACGTCGTTCAGCGCCAGCGCGGCGCCCGAATACCGGGTCGTGATGCCGCGCGCGATGAGCCCGGCGTTGTTGCCCATGAAGTCGGAGGGGTCCGACCAGGTGACGACGTTGAGGAGGTCGAACCCCGTCGCGCCGGTGTTCGTGTCGCCGGCGTCGAGGAACGTGATCGCCGCGGTCGGGATCGCCTGCCACGCGCCGAACGCGGCGGTCAGCTCCGCGCGGGCCTGCGCGAGGGGCACCGGCGGCGTGCCGGCGACGTTGTTGTCGTTGTCGATGACGCCGGCGGAGTGCAGGAGCCACGGGAGCGGGAACGACGGTGTCGCCCATCGCCGGTCGAAGATCTGGTTGCCGGGGCCGAGCGTCTCCTGATCGTCGCCGGCCCATGCGGGCGGCAGCCACGCCGCGACGAGCAGCGCGATCGCGGCGGCGAGCGCGCGGCTACCGCGCGTCACGCACCACCTCCCGCGCCTCCTGGAGATAGGCGGCCACCCGCCGGTTGTTCCGCAGCCGCGACGCCGCCATGCCCTGCGCGAGCAGCGTGTCCTTGCCGTCGGCGACGATGCGCAGCTCCCGGCCGGGGCCGGCGCGATCGGAGAGGAAGAGCAGCGCCGTCTCGCCCGTCTCGAGCGTGACCTCGTGGGAGAAGTCCTGCTCGAGCGCGCCCACGCGGCCGCCGAGAAACGCGATCGTCAGCGGCCGGTTCGCCGCGACCGCGCCCTTGAGGGTCTCGACGACCTCGACGGTGGCGGCGGTCACGATCTTGCGCTTCACCCACCGGGCCTCGGTCTTCACGACCTTGCCCACGACCACGTGGCTCGATTGCCGCGCGAGGTCCGCGAGGCGCCGCCGGGCCTCGTCGCGCGGGCCGGTGTCCGGACGGGCGGGCTGCGCCGACGCGGCGCCGGCCGCGACGGCGAGGAGAACGGCGGACACCAGGACGAGGTCGCGACGAAGGCGGCGTGGCATGGCTACCCCCTTTGGGTAGGCCACGTCTATATCAGACCGTGTCTCACGTCAATACATCTGAACCTTTAGGGCCTGTCCGGGCGACGCGGTCGCGCGGCGGAGCACGTCGAGGTAGCCGCGCGCCCGCTCCATCTTCTCGTGGTAGCCCTTCGCGCGCAGCAGCGCGTGCGCGCGCGGGAGCTTCCAGCACGGCACGAAGACGAGCAGGTGGTGCTCGACGTGGTAGTTCACCCAGTACGGCGCGAGGAACGCGCGCGCCAGCGGCCCGGCCGTCGTCGTGCGCGTGTTGCGGAGCGGGTCGGCGTCGTCGGGGACCATCGCGTGCTCCGCGATGCTCCGCACGCGCGTGAGGAGCTGGTACCACGTCGCGAGCGGCAGCAGCCACAGCAGCAGATAGAGCTCCCACTGTCCCGCCGACGCGAGCAGCGCGAAGAGCGCGGCCTGGCAGAGGAGCGGCCCGCGCACGCGGCGCCACGCATCGCCGAACGGACGCCGCCATCCGTCCCAGGCGACGAGGCGCGCGCAGGCGGTGACGCCCGTCAGATCGCGGAGCACGTCGCGCCAGAAGCGCCCGCGCGTCACGGGAAACGCCGCGGTCGACGGCCGATCGGGATCCTCCGGCTGCTGCGTGTGCCGATGGTGCAGGTGGTGCGCGCGGCGGTACGCCTTGAGATCGGCGAAGACCGGGGAGGCGCAGAGCCAGCTCGCGCCCAGCGTGTTCGCGCGCAGGCCCGGGAACAGCAGCCAGTGCGCCGCCTCGTGCATCACGACCAGGAGGCCGAGCTGGCGACTGCCGATCACGGCGACCGCGACGACGAGCGTGAGGATCGACGGCCACACCGCGTAGACCACCATCGCGAGCGCGATGACGGCCCAGGCGTGGAGCACGAGCCCGGCGCCGCGGAGGGCGGACGTGCGCCGCAGGTCGCGCAGCTCGCTCAGGGTCAGGACGTCGCCTGCCGTGAGCGTCGCCGCGGTCACCTGGGCCGCCGCGCCAGGCGGTCGATCCGCGTCCACTCGGCGTTCGTGACCGGCATCACCGAGAGCCGCGCGATGCGCACGAGCGGGAAGTCCTTGAAGGCGGGATCGGCTTTGATCTCCGCGAGCGTGACGGGCCGGGGAAGCCGTTCGACCGGGACCAGATCGACCGCGACGTACTTGCCGCTCGTGTCCTCGGGATCGGGGTAGGCGTCGGAGACCGCGGTCGCGATGCCGACGACCGCCCGCTCATCGCCCGAGTGGTAGTAGAAGACGCGGTCGCCCTTCTTGATCGCTCGCAGGTGTCGCTGGGCCAGCGCGTTGCGCACGCCGCTCCACACCGCCTTCTTGTCTTTGACGAAGGCGTCGAATCCGTAGTGCGTCGGCTCTTCCTTCACCAGCCAGTTCATGCCGCCGCATTGTACGGGGCGATGGGGCCGCCGCGGAGCGGCCCCCTCCGAGACGACGCTAATGACTCTCGCTGAATAAAGTAACGGATTTCATCCGTACGATCGCATGCTGAGGCATGTCCACACCCGCACGAGATGTTGCCGCGA